>Ga0208975_1000121_pt1 | contig 39459 bp, 42 predicted proteins | sample GreLakmeER78MSRF_FD_187700 | JGI IMG/M metagenome (GOLD analysis project Ga0208975, IMG submission 187700) | Freshwater lentic microbial communities from great Laurentian Lakes, MI, USA - Great Lakes metaG ER78MSRF (SPAdes) | ecosystem: Environmental > Aquatic > Freshwater > Lake | place: Great...
TTGTTCTACAATCTCATGTTGCCACGAACCAAGTGTGCCAGCGTTTGTGATAACAACAAACACAGATCCAGGTCGCTTCTGCCTACCTGACCATAGTGTATCCCACAAGTCTCTCTTCTTCCAGTGCGTGACTTCGTCACACACAACTAAGTCTGCTCTCAATCCGAATGATGTTGCACTATCAGCAGTTAGAATCTTTAGTATTCCCCCCGGTCCTTTAATTCTCTTAGCACCATACACAATGCGTTTAGCTAACCAAGGATTCAATCTAGCCTCTGCTGCCATAGACTCAACAAGTAGTGCTGCTTGGTCGAAATCTGCCGCTGCTGCAACTATCTCAATTGGTTTACGACTGAACGCTAGTACCCAATTGCATATGCGTGCGAGTCCTGTTGTCTTATCATGTCCGCGCGGAAGTGTTTCCCATGTGTTACGAGGACCTTTAAACTCAGGGCGTAAACCACACAACGCCTCAATAGGTGCCAACATGTAATCAGTACGCTTCCATTGCCAGGGTCGTGCGACATGTGCGAACCGCCTAGGCTCAGGGCGTGAGTCAATAATTACAGAGTCTAAATATCCTTTTATACTGCGTGCTGATGCTAACTCCGCAATAGTGTAAGCTTGTTTTAACTTCTCCTCTAATTCTAATCTAGTCATTGCTGCTGACATTGTTTATTCCCAGTGAGTTTATATAATATCAATTGGTTTTACATTATCACATTTTGAGGGAGAAAGCTATGCTTAAGCGTGGGATGTGTTTTAGGATTCATGTGTTGTTCACAGACAAGACAGAATATATCTGTGATTGGCAATTGAACCTTGGTAAGATGTACAAGTTTATTGGTGCGATGATGAAGTTCAGAGGTGATGTTGAATATTGGACTATTGAACGCAACGATGGTACATTTGTTGCAACCAAGGATAATCCTGTCCAGCTAGAAACCTACTGTGGTAGCATGTTCCAACTAATGGGATTTGTAAAAGATCTAGAAGACTAGTGCAATTTGTATATAAGAGATTTACCTGCCTGACGCTCGCGCTCTGGCAGTAAATCTCTCTATATGCGATTATAGTCTGTGCTTGTTTTATGTGTCAAGTTAATTAACAAAAAAACTCAACTACTAATCTTTTCTTAATTAGTAATTGAGTCTTAGTTCACGCAAATGCGTTTCCCTTAACTAAGGGAGTTCCTTAGTCCAACTTGCAGGCCTTACGCATCTCCCAATCGTATTGCAAATTCTGTAGGTGGGTTACAATAGGCTTACCTGTGACCTTGTCGTATTTATCCAACCCTGGGATTGAGTAGCTTTCTTCATTGATATAATCAGACTCAATGTAGTAGTAAGGGTTCTCATTGGTGCATAATTTCTTTGAATAGTTATCAGTGCACTCGTTAGCCTCCTCAATAGATATTGTGCTCTCATGGGGCAACCTAGGGGCTATCTTGTTGCCAGTGGTCAGGTGACCACTAGCAAGCAAGGCAGGTATAATCTCATCATTCCGCACAAATTGAATACTCATGACACAACCTCTTTCTTTTTAGTGACCCAAAGTTTATTCCAAAGTTTTTCCATAGCCTTATCATACGCTAGGTCAATCCTAGTCCTAGCGTCATGATATTTTAACCAAGCCTTATCCCTAGCTAGCTCCCTGTTGAACGCCAAGTCCTCAGTAGCTTTTTGATATTCTTCCTGTGTCATTACATATCCTCCCCTGTTTGGTTTCTAATGAAAGCGTCTACCTTGTGTTCTAGAAGTCTCAGGTCGTGAAGCATGTCGTTACATTCCCTTATTTCTTCGTGTAACGCACACTTCTGTGCTATAGAGTAAGGCTTATCTAAACCATTCTTAAAGCGTCTTTTGTTATCCTCAGTTACTATTAGCTTAGTTGTAATAGCACTTCTGATTGCGTTAATATCTCTCATGTTGAATTCTAAAGTTACAGTTGTCATGTTACATATCCTCCCCTGTTTGGTTTCTAACTGCTGCATCAATCTTGTTTTCTAAAACTCTAAGTTCGCTTAAAGCAATATTAATCTGTCTTAAGTCTTCACGAACCATCGCACACTCTTCACCCTTTGGCAAAAGTGACGCAGCTATAAAATTCTTATAGCCTCGTTTTTTGTCTTCATTAGCTATCAACTTAACTGTGATAGCGTTTCTAATGTTGTTGATTTCGATCATGTTCAATTCTAAGTTAACTGTTGTCATCTCTTCACTCCCTCAAGTGTTTCAGGTTGACACTGCGTCAGCCTTGTACGGTTATCTTACTCCACATTTATCTATCGGCAAGGTTAGCAGAAAAAATAAATAAAAAAAACACCCAGGGTTTAATCTAGGTGTTTTGTTGTCGTCTTCGCAAACAAGATCCAACGAGCCAACACTAGTTATTCGTACCAACCTGGGAATTATTGCAATAAATCTGGATGATTTGGAAAGTTTCCATCATTCAGGGATTCAGGTTGCACATTCAGCTGGTCCATTGGGATACTGATACCCCACATGCCTGCCTGTTGTATTAGCTCTTGGTCTGATAGCGTCTGATATGTGACAGTAGATTCAGACTTCTTAGGTGCCTCAAGTCCTAATATCTTAATCTGTCTGTCCATGATAGATAACACAGACTGAAGTGATTCTCTGTTACCAGCTGTTGCCTCCTTATAGTATACCTTTAGTAGCTCATCAAACCTAGCTAGTGTTAGGCTAAGTGCTTTCTCAGCTACAACACTGCCCTCCTTCATTAGACTCTTGAACTCCCTCTCTACATACGAATAGGCAGCCTGCCTTGTCACACCCATAGCACGCCCTATCTCCGCATATGTCATCCCCTGTTTTCGCATCCCTATCGCTTCTAACCTCCTCTCCTTTTTGATTATCTTGTGCTGTGACATTTTGTTCTTCAGGCCGGAATTGTCTTCCCCTGTGTGATCTGATAACATAATCTTCTCCTAGTTCAGCGGGTAAATTGTTTAGTAAAACTTCTTCCTCAGTCCACATTGCTGCCATCACATTCCAGCAACAAGCAGCTAAGTGATCCTCATCACGATAGCCCATTGCGTATTTAATTATGTGGCGTAGAGCACTATTAATGTAGCGTGCAATTGGTTGACCCTTCTCCCAATTGCGTGCACCGTATTTCATAGCACCCAACTCTGTGTGTATGGCAATCCTCTCTAATGCTGAGAAAGGTAGCAAGTCGTACCTGCCCTTAGCAAACTGAGAGTCACGCACAGAACCACTTGGGAATGTCTCACGCTCACCACTGTCTTTTACTTCGTAGTTCATGTCTTACTCCATGTGTCAGATACAACCCACTCAACCTCTGATCTTACAAAACCATTAAGCACTTTGTCCATGCTAGTATTCATTAAAGATTCTATTACTCTACCATGCTTGTCAGGTTCATCAGCAGGTACCTCAACAACAAGCTCATCATGAACAAATGCAACTACCGGGTACAACTGCGATACGGCGTACAATGCAAGCTTCGCACCATCTGAAGCCAAACCCTGGAATTGTGTGTTGCACGACTCTGTGTATTCAGCAGCACCACGCACACGCCCTGTGAGTGTAACCACAGTGTTACCAAATATTCTGCGTCTTAGTGAAGGGCTACCTCGCTGGGATCTTAGTGGCATCTCTAGTGAGCTATCCTTGTTTATCTTAGATAGTGCGTTCCACACATGCCGCCTGAAAGCACCTGTGTAACCTGTGCCCTTCCTATTCCTCATGTTGCCTGACACTACATCTTGTATTGGGCTAAATGCGTACACTCCAGCTGATCTCAGGTTGAACGCATCACACACCTCATCAGCACCACACTGTAGATTGAAACACAATGCACCAAGCACATCCTGAAACAAATACCTAGACAACTCTGGGTACACCTCTGTCACTAGTTTGTTCTTCCACTCCTTAGCCTCATCCAGGGTCATAGTCACACCGTATGACGCTGATGCGTACTCCATTAGAGACTTTGCCCCAAGACCACCGGGCACACCAAAGTTTACTGCCTTAGCTGACTGTCTAAACTTCTTAAACTTTTCAGGATCTGATTTCTTAAGACTCATGAACTCTGCAAAGGGTATATTTGATAGGCTGGACGCTGTGTATGCGTGCGGATCAATACCTTCATAGAATGTTTTTGCTAGCTGTGAAAATCCAAACCTAGTCTTGCATATCGCACCCAAGCACCTAAGCTCTACTGCGTTGTAGTCAGCTATTATAAACTTAGTGCCCTTGCTAGGTACGAATAGCTTCCTGAACCACTGTGCCTTTGGCATCTGTTGCAGGTTAGGTTTGCTACAACTTGTCCTTCCTGTGCGGACAAGTGCTTGGTACCTAGGGTTCACACGGTCTGTCTTTATCTGCTCAACAAAGTTTAGTAGCTTCGCCTTTGTAATCATGTCTTGCCAATTCTGAATGAATGGGTGATTGTACTCTGACCAGTATTCAGCACTGGTTGTTATCTCACCAGACTTATCTGTCTTAGGTATAGACTTATCTTTAAGCTTTAACTCTGTAGCAATGTTCAACAAGTACACACGAAGTGCTTTGCTATCTATCGCTGGAACGCCTGTTGTGTAATTGTACATCAGCTTGCCTGCAAACTTCTTGCGTACATCTCTCTTGAACAACGCTGGATAATTACTATCTAACCAATTAACGATATCGTTTATCTGTAGTTTTATTTCAACACCAATGTTTTGCTGTGCTTCAGTATCAACCTTGATACCAACTCGGCTACAGTCTGTGAGTGCAATTGAACCTTTAACTTGTGTGTGATGTGTCAGTGGTCCGTGCATATCTATCAAACAATTGTTGTGGTTGGATATGTGCACAGCAACTGGGTGAAGTTCGTTGAATAGCTCCCTAGTAACAGCAGAATCCTTAAGAGCATAAGCAAAGTATTCATCCGGTATATTCTCCATAGGCTGTCCTAGAAACTTAGACCACTCAGTCTGTAAAGTTTTGTCCAGCTTAACTGACAAGTAGTGCTCGGACAGGTCACTAAGGCTTTTAGGCCTTAGTGGACCGTCCTCCTCACCATTAGCTAACCTAACTAGAAAGTCTAAAATCATTGTATCCCAAACTTTGTTCTGTTCGACCATTGCCTTCCACATCTGAATTTCTTCAACATACTTCAACGCAGCGAACACAACATGGTAATCAAACGCAACATTGTGAGCAACTATATTGCAACCGCTCAGGTATATCATCTCAACCCAAGCACCAACCATATCTGGTGGCACAATGTAGCTACGCTTGTTGTCACTGAATGTGAGCACGATTAATTCTGGAATCATCCCAGGCTCAATCATTGTAGTCTCTGTGTCGAAACCAAAAGCACCATCACACTTAAGGTGCTCGCCGTTCCACAAATTTGTCTTTAATAGTATTCCCATCTATAAACTCCTCTGTTGCTAATTTCTCTACAATGCAAGCCCACAACCACCAAGGTAGTACGACCAGCGGTTCCTTGTTGTCAGCTTGGATGTGTAGAATATCATTCTTTCCTAGCCAGTCATATAGCTGTTTGAATCCGGTAGATCGACACTTGACCTCCCCGGTCCATTCGTGCACACCTGCCTGAATCTTTAAGTCGCCCTTGTAATTTGCATCAGCACCACTTAGTGGTACTCGATGACAAAACACACCGTGCAACTTCATGTATCGGTGCACAAACTCACGCTCTCTACGCATCCCCTTATCCCTAGAAAATTTCCCGCTCATAGCTCTGATCGTCCTTTCCAATGTAGGCGGGTGTCGTGCCAATTCTCACCTTCTTCAAACTCAAAAGCCCAAGAAGCTTGTGCAGGTGCTAGGTTGTTTTTAACCTGACCTAGAATTTTATCATTGCTGTCTTCGTCCTGAATCATGTACAGACAAACTCTAGCAGCAGCTACAACTGCAATGCTTCCTGTGCCCTTGTACATCTTGTTTACCTGACCCTGTGACTTGTTCAGGTGGCGTATCAGAAGAACACTACACCCTGTGCGTTCTGCCATCTTGCTGATAGGCGTTAGAACCTGCCTAATGTTCTGATCCTTGTAAGAGTCTATGTCAGAGTCTAGGAAGGCTAGGAACGGATCTAGTATTACCAAAACTATTCCCATCTGCTCAATGATGGCCTCCAATTGTGCCAATTTTTCAGGGAATGTTGGGTGGTAATCCCAGAAGAAGACCTTGTCTAGATTCGCGCCCGCAGCACGCATCCTAGGCACTGTAATACGCCCTGGGTCATCCTCAGCCGATAGAAACAACACAGAGCCACACACAGGCTTGTCTATCTCTCCCGGAAACGGCGTGCAGGTTGTAATACGCATTGCAATGTCCGCACACAAGGTGCTCTTGCCTAGGCCGGGGTCACCTTCAAGAACACACAACATGCCCTTAGGTATCCAACCCTTCCACAGCCAATCCACAGCCACCGTCTTATAAGAGCTAGCAGGCCTAACACCTTCGACAATTGTGTTGCCGGGCAAGCTAGCATGTATCGTTATAGCCGATCCAGCAAGAAGGGCATCATCAACGCCCTTCTGTGCTGAATCCCACATTTCTATGAATGTGGTGATCCCTTCAGACTTGCAGGCAAAGAATAGCTCCATCATCTGAGTCTTCACAGCATCATTAGTTTGCCAATCCATGTCAAAGGCGATGTACACTTCCTTGCATTGCCTTGACCTAAGCACAGGTAATGCTGTTGCCCAATTAGATGTTCCAGGCACACCTATAGTAAGTGTCGTTTCATCAACGCAACAAGCTATGTCAGCTTTTAGAACACCTTCTGTGATTCTAACTCTCTCACGGTCTTGTGCACTCCAAGGCACATGGCAGGTAGTCTTGGCTTGTGCGTCACCTGAGAACCAAATGTACTTGGGAGTACCACCTGTGGCTATCTGGAACCCACGGATTCTCATGTGGGTATCTGTCACAGGTAGTAGTATTCCCTTAGTTGCTTTTATTCGTATGGGCTGTTCACCTTTGCGTGTGAACCCTGGAACACTCAACAGGGAGTCTCCATACAATTCAAACAACTTTAATACACTGCGTCTAGTGGCAGGACTTGATAAGGAACGGTACCCGCCTAAAGTAACCCATTCCTTAGTTAGTCCTCTTGCAACGAGCAAGGTACTATCACTAGACGACAGTTCGCACAACTGAATCATTTCCTTATACACTTCGTGCCACAGATCAAGGTCTGGGTCTGTGAATAAGTCTTTCCATTCTAGATTTAGGACATCCAATATAGCTTTTGGCTTACAGCCAGCGTGACAGTGCAAAAGTATCTGACCGTCACGCTCTCTAATACTCAACGATGGTGAAGAGTCGTCATGAGAGGGGCACAACGATTTATATTCACCACCGCTGGTGGTCACTCCCTCAAGAAGGTTTAGTACCTTCTCCAAGGTGTTTGTCGTTCCATTTTCTTTGCTGATTAAAGACATCCTCTATATCCCCCATATCAAGTTGATAACCTGAAATTTTATTGCATTCTCTAGACAAGTGCTCTGCTGTTAAAGACAGTGTGTGGGCAACATCTGCGATTGCTGCCCAGTACGCTGCCGCATTAACTAAAAACAAATCAGATGTTTTATCTATCTGTTTTCCATCTTTAACGAACTGTGCCATTAGCAGGTCAAAAGCATCTAGGCTGTCCACTTGCACCTTCCTTATACGGTTACCCCAGTGGGTGAACGCATACGAAAAGACTCCAAATGCTTCTACTTTGTCTGAACTACTTTTAGCCATGTTCTTTTGTAGAGATCGCCCGTCAGAGCGATCTCCCTCCATATAAGTTAGTAACTTAGAAAGGCGTTTGATATCCACTTTTTCCCCTAGCTACTTTTGCAGTTTGCTTCGTGGGATTGATCGCAGGGCTTTTCTTAGGCGTAGCAACAACCACCGTTTCGTCTGACTCATCTTCCTGAACATCTTTAGATTCCTCCTTAGTTAATTTGTGCTGCTCATCCCTGAACAACTTTGCAAATATAGACATAGTTTCCGCAGCTAGTGGCTTCGCATTATTAGTGGATGGGAACATACCCAACCGTTCTCGTACAACACCATTTTGATCTTCTGCGTGTTTACAAGATATGCGAACCTGAACACCTAACAAACCTGACGACTCTTCGTGCTCCATACCAAGTCCTTTGATATCGTCCTGGGTGTACCCAAGTGAGCGTATGTTTTTAACTGTGTAAGGCAAGGCCTTGTCAGTCAACCACATCAGAATCTTTTTACGCACGCCTTCACAATCTACATTTTGTTTTTCAGCGTCCTTACCATCACGAAGGACAACATTAAACACAACACAAGGTGTACCCTTATCGCCTAGTGCGGTAAGGTCATGCCCTTCAATCTGGGCATTATAATTTCCAACAGGCAACATCTCAGACATAACTACTCTCCCTTATATGAATTTACAAAACTTACCGCACGCTTAAACTCTAACTCACTCATTGCTTCAAACGATTGGATACCCAGGTGTTTGCACAACTTTGAAACTGTGATACCCTGTGTAACACAGCTTGTGAGAAGCTTGTAACGATCTTCCAAAGAAACTTCTGAGGATGGCACAAAAGTTTTCTCCTGTTTCTCGTCCTCAAGTATGTCGTCTTCACTGTGAGCACCTCCTAACTCTTCATGAGTGTAGTACGGGAATGCTGTGAGGTCAGGGCAGTAAACCCTACCACCAGCAGTGATACACCGTGCAAACAACATACTCTTTGGGAACTTAGTCCACACTTCCTTTGTGGTCAACCCTGCTTTCTTGGCATCATCCCAAGTAAACTGGTGATTACCTACTACTTCCTTGTCTTCAAGAAAGTCAACTGAGCACTCGGTAGGTGTCAGGACTTTTACCCGGTAGTTATACCGTGGTCTAGATTTTTTAATAAGTGCTGCAATGAAGTTTGCAGAAAATGTTGGCGTACCCTGAATTAGTTGTATAGCTTTCAATGATGCTGCCGCTCCTAATCCTAGTTCCCTACCAACTTGTATTCGCACCATCGCAGATGCAGCGTCTTTAACATCTTTGTAGATACCGGACTTAACCGCAGCTACAGCAAACCGTTCCATATCAGACACATTCGCAAATGTATCATTAGCCACAATATTACTCATCAAAAGGACTCCCTGGAGAAGTGGGTGGATCACCCGCAGAAATATATTCACAACTTGAGTAGTGCACGAACACCACCTGCATTTGGCCTGACACAGTAGAATCTGTTTGAGTCACTGTCAGAGGGCCATCTAATTTTACTAAGTATCCCATCGCAGTACTATCGCCGTGGTAGTACGGAATCAAAGGTGAGCAAATCTGTCCATGCAAAACATTGTCAGGGTGCTCTCCACTCATCCCCCAAACATGCACCTGTGAGTACAACGGATAGAACTCACAGGAAGACAAAGTATCAGCCATTCTATTCCCCTTTCCCAGGTATAGTGTTTACCACCTTAGCAACCTTCTGCCAGAGTGATTCAGGACTCGTATCAACAAAAAACGCCTTAGCTACCTTATCCCAACCTGCATTAATTCTTACACACTCTGAATCTGATGGCTCGTATTCAGGACTGTCGTCATGAAAGTTAGCTCTCTCAGGTATAGTCTCTTTAATCTTCGACATCTTATTCTCCCATTAGGCTGTAGTGGTCGTCATCGTAACTTTGCATCCGTAAATCGTTCTCTTCGGTAGGATCATCGTAGTCAGGTTTAGACCTAGACTCCGCCTCCAGTGCGTCTTCCGCACTGTCGTCCTCAGACTGTTGGTAATCCCTAGGGTCGTCACCGTGATCGTGCTGATCAAGGTCGTAATCATTGTGGTCAGGACTAGACATTAGCGTTCTCCTCTTCTTCAATTTTAGCAATCAACTCAACAATCTTGCGATTGCATTCTTGGTCACACCATTCCAACGATAGAACGGTTTCCTCAAACCAATTAGCCATTAGAGGTGGGTACAATGTGTAGTCTTGTACCATTTTGCAATCATAGGTTTTGATCTCAATCTTGAAATCAACTTGCAGGTTGGAGCTAGTCTTTGTCGAAATGATTTTAAAATGACTAGCCTTGGCAAGGCCTAAGATCACAGAGTAGAATCTATCCCATTCGGTTGAATCGTAACGAGTCTTCTTGTCGAAGTCGTCCATAGCTTTTACAACATAATCAGAAACAAAGTACTTTACTGCCATGACTAATCTCCCTCAAAGATTTAGTGTTCCGTGTGTCGCTCTGTGCTTCACATAAACTTAATCTACAATCTAAAAAGCAGACTGCAACCCCAGTTGCCAACATTTTGTCAAAGTATTTTTACTGTTGTTGTAAGTACTTAGCAGACATGCCTTTAAATTGAAAAGTATTTTTTAATATAGCTATAGCTAAGTATAAGTTAGTATTTCTCTTCAGAGAAATACTAACTATAGCTAGTTATATATATAGGTATAAAAGCAATTACCGTGCCAATGGTAATTCTGTCAGAAAAGTGTATGCGTTTTTCTGACAAACTCCGCATAGCAAACGCCTATTTTTATAGGGTTTAGCCTATGATCACGAAATCTTTTTCGTGATCATAAATCTAAACGCATTGTGGTGCCATTGACATAGAAGCCAAAACCTGCGTAGTACTTTTCCAGGGTGGGTGAGCAATCTAAAATAATTTTAAAACATCCTTTTGTGTGGCAGTAATTTATTGCGTGCCTCATTAGCATCTTGCCGATACCTTTTGAACGCCAAGCCTCAGCTACAATAAAATCATCTATGAATGCGTAAGGTAGTCTGTAGATCATCTTATCTACTAATTGGACTGTAATACTCCCTAATGGTTTTCCGCAATCACTAAGGTACAAAAAAGTAGGACAGGAGCCAGCAAAGCTCCTGTCCAAATAACACCTTTTCATCTCTTCTATAGTCGTGAAAACAGGTGCAAATTCATTGAGTAATTCAACATAGTGGTGGTCTAAATCATGTAGGTCGAGCCTTCTGATGTTCGAGTTGTGTGACAAATGATAGCTCCTTTAGAAAGAGTTCTTTGATATAACCTTCGTTCGGACGCATCTCTACCAAGGCTAGCCTTTCATGTAATTTAAACTTATCCGCATCTGAATAGGATACATAGTGTGCTACCTTCGCACCTGTCACCCCTAGCTGATGTTGCACCTGGGGGTAATAGTATTTTGGTATCCATCCTCTCAGTGCCTCTGAATGTGCCCTGTCGTTGGGGCATTTAATCTCTACAATCAATCGACCATCCTTGGTGATACCATCTAGGCTAGCCATGAACCACGGAAACTTTTCGTGTTCAACACAGGCTGGCTCAACTTTTAATCCTGTTAAGTCTTCGTACATCTCACGCACAATAGGCTCTAGGCGCTTGCCTCTAGCCATTCGCTCGTTCTCGTACTGCTCAGGTATAGTTCCTATTTTTTTACCCATTAGTTCGTCTGGCTTGCACCAAGGGTTAGAACCCATTAGCACAGCAGCATCAGAACCACCTACCCCGCCCTGTCGCCATCTCAACCACTCTGAACCGCTCTGATCTAGAGTCACATACTTGCAGTTCAACATTCTTATTATCCTCGTTGTGATGAAGCGGTAACTCCAGCTCTGCACGAATTTGCATTACCCGAATCTTTTCAGGTGAGCCGGGTGGATATACCGTAGGCAGGTACGGGTCTATTGTACCATCCCAGTCATACACACGACTAGACTGCATTAGTAAAATACCAAGATCCATCGTTTCTTCTAGACATTTTAACCTTGTTTTCTGGGGGTGGAATTAAAGAGTGTATATGTTCTGCAATAGCCTTAGCCACAGTAGGTCTTGTGCGCGATCTGTCTGTTGCCCTCTGTGCGGATGGTGGCTCCTTTGGATACACCTTACCACCCTTACCACGCATTTGGTTATCCCAAAGGCCGTTAGCAGGTTTAGGCATAACCTGGGTTGGCTTCATGGGTGGCACATTGCGTGTGTGGAACCTAGTGTGCTTAGACTCAGTCGCACCGTGTTGGTACGGCTGGATTCCAAAGGTAGACTTCTCACCAATTATCCTTGTTGCGTGTCCGTGCATAACAGGGTTTTCTAACATCACCCTATCGGCGTGCGGTGTGTTCAACATGCGTTTGAAGTCTTCCGCATCTCTCTGCATGTCTTGCATTCTAGTTGGGTACGCTAGCGTGCCATCAGCTTTTTTTTGTGTTAGCCTGCTCACTGAACTGTTAGCCATGTTCGTGCAGGTTGGGTGGCCCAGAAGCATATCCCAATGGTGACTACCGTCAAGTAGATCCCAATAGTTGCCTTGGTAATGGTTTGTCTGGTCAACCTCGTTAGGTTTAAAATCCGCAGTGGTGACATGGTGCCCCAGGGCACGCAAGTGCCCTGCAACACCATTGCTACATTCACCAGCTATAAGTACCCTTCCCATTAGGCTACATTCTTCAGTGCACTGCGTAAGCCGTAAGCAGCTAATGCAGCTAAGAACGATTGTCCAGCCTGTTCAAAGTGCCCTTCTGAGAGTTGGAATAGAGCTAATCCCAACAATCCAGCACATGCGATATATGTTTTAAATCCAGCCATGTTTAGACTCCTTTAAGTTTTTTGAGTTCTTCTTCAACATCAATAACTTTAGCCTCTTTAGCTTTCTGCGCTAGAAGCTTTTTAACACCATCTATAATTGGGTGGTCTTTAGGGCGACAAGTCTCCCTGGCAATCCAACCACCTGCAAAACCTGCAATAGCAAACGCAATAGATATAATACTCATTCGTCACTCCTCCTAAAAAAGAATACAGCCAAGACTAGTGTAACAACGATAACAAATACCAACAGAGATCCTTGTAGGGTACCTCTGAGATCTGGATCACCCCCCTTCCGGTAGCTAGAATCTACCTTCCTTAGTGCTGTTGCCAAACCTACCGCTCCATCCGTGTAGTCGTTCTGCCTGTGCACTACTGTGCCGTCTGGAGATTGCACATAAATTGCAATATCACCATTGACTTCGTAGCCAATATTACTAACAGCCCAATGATCTTTAGGGTAGTCTTGAACTACTGTGATAAACCTAAAGTCTAAAAGTGCAGGGTCGTTCTGCAAGTCGTCACGCACTTTCTTTCTAATAGCCTCGGAACCAATTACGGTGACTCTGATAAAATCACTATCGTCAGGTATTCCCTGAGTTCCCATAAGAAGAAGTGCACTCTCCTTAGTGATACTCCTACCGTTGTGGTAGTAGCTCTCAGGCCTACCCTTCATCTCAGATAAGTCAATACCGTAATTAGCTATCTTTTTAATAGGAAATAGCTCCAAATACGAATTTGGCACTGGCGTAGGTAGTTCGGATTCTTTAAAATCCCCACTAGCGTCTAAGCTTAGGTAGACTCGTTCAGGCACCTTATAAACACCTACTTGCACAGAGTTGCTATAAAGTGCCACCTGACGAGGATCGTCAGTAGGCACCCAATCCCAACCTGAAATCATAAACACAGCAAATAATAAACTCATAGCATCTCCTATCGTGGTACTGGTGGTGGTGGTGGTGCGAGCCAAACAAAAGCCCAACCGTTAGAATCATTAGTCCATCTACTTTTAAACTCCTCAGGTGTCATCCAGATTAGCTCGCCTGCTGTGCCGTTATTATCCCATATTGCTGCCCACTTCTCGTCTAAATGAGCCAAACATACCATGTGGGCAATTGTGCCAGAATATCGCACTTTATCGCGCCCTGAATAGGTCACAGCTGGAAACCTACCTGTCTTGAGTGCAAGCTTAAGCAAGTCTAATTCTTTCCCTTCATATTGCACATATTCAGGCGTGTTGATTTTCTGTACCTGAGAGTACTCTTTTAGTTGTTTGTCTACCTTGGAAGGGTACCCACCACCTGGCTTATTGGCACACCAATTGCGTAGGCCACGAACCTGCTCTAAGTTCTGCCACCTACCAGCCATCTCAATAGAAGACATAACGCACATACCTGCACCGTCCACATGAGATCCAATGTTGCTAATGTGCTGGCTCAGTGGGTAATCAATCTGTAGTGGTGTTGATCCGTCAGGAGCAATCGAACTACCTAGTGTTATAGACTCAACTGAGCCTTCTAGGTCTTTGCCCCAAGGTCTTTTAGGCTTAGGCTCGTCTGGTTTAATTGGTATTGGTGTTGGTGGTGCAATCTTTGGCCTAAGGAGTGGCATTGGGTCAAACTTCAGGTTCCCAAAGTACACCTCATTAGCTGTTATAAGGCCTACAGCTATAATTAACATGCCGATTACCTTATTCATGATGCTCTCCTGTTAGTGAGAAGGAACAACACAAAAAACGCAATTCCGCCCATTGTAACTCCGTCCTTAAATCCCCACCAGTATATTCTATCAATAGTCCACTTTAAGGGTAGTAAAATATCCTCTAAAAGTTCAATTGGGGGTAGATCCTGAGGTGTCATGTTCGCTCCATTTCCCTAGCGGGCACTTTTCAGTTATCCAGCTAGCTTTGATTTTTAAGAAACATCCACAAACTCCGCATTTATCAAACTTTTTAAATTCGCAGGTATTGCAAATAGTTAGCCTGTCCGCTTGCACTTCCAATGGCACTCGAGTGCAACCTGAAAAGCTCCATTTAGCTACAGAAGAGATTAGAGAGCTAGCTTGTTCCAACATAGGTGGAACTTGTATTGGCTCGTCATTATCCCAAGCAGCCCTTACCCTTGTGTTGTGGTGGTAATGCCAACAAAGTTGGCACTGTGTGTTATCCCAAGTGCTATTAGGAATTACATTATTACATGTGCAAGGTCTTGGCATTAGCTACACGCTCCTACTGTAACTGTGGGGGCTGTTCCAGCACCACCATAAGCAACAGACCACAGACCAGTTAAAGAAGCTGTAACTGTTGCTCCTGATTCCGCACTATAGAAATCTGAATAACCTTCAGAAATTGTGTACCTCGATTGCATATTGTTGTAGCCGATTTGGATTGTACCCCCAACTTTTTCCCAATATCCAGAACTAAAATACATATTGGTTGGAGAAGATCCAGACTTATAACTGTAGGTTCCATTTACCGCTGCATTATCTGCACCAGCTACGCAGTAAGGATCAACCAAAGTAACTACACATTGTCCCTCTGTAATTGTTGGAACGGTTCCGGTGCCATTTCCGCCGTATGAATTTTGCCATCCTGTTAATGGAAGACTTCCATAGTCACCCCCAGTGTAATATCCTTCACCATTTGAAGTATAAAAAAACCAAGTTCCATCACCATTATAATTTATTGTTGTACCAGAGCTTCCTACTTTTACATATTGATCGCCCGAAACATAATTATAAGTTCCGTTATACGCATCATTACCAGCACCCGAAACACAGTAAGTGCCAGTTGGTGTAGGAGTGGCATAAGTAAACAATGTGTTAGCTGCATTAGTACCACCTGAAGTTGTAACTAACACACTTGCAGTTCCAGCAGTTTTAGCAGGTGTAGTTGCAGTGATACTCGTAGAACTTACCACAGTAACATTGGTGGCAGCAGTGCCACCTATTGTTACTGCACTAGCTCCGGTTAAATTAGTACCTGTTATAGTAACGCTAGTTCCACCCGCAGTAGAACCACTAGTAGGTGAAATACTAGTCACAGTTGGACTAGGTGTTGGTGTTGGAGTAGGTGTTGGTGTAGGTGTTACACAATACCTGTGCCATGCGTAGCTGTTCCAATACCATGCACGACCTGCAAAGCTGTAGATGTCGTTGGTTGCGTGTGTCGTTGGGAAAAAGAATGGGCCGTTGTTTGTGTTTGCAGGTGCTAAACATGGGCTAAGTGTTGATGTTGGAGTTGGACTAGGTGTGGGTGTAGGAGTTGGTGTAGGTGTTGGGGTTGGTGTTGGTGTTGGGGTTGGTGTTGGGGTTGGTGTTGGTGTTGGTGTAGAGCTATACACTGCACCCCAAGTAATTGTAGTTTCAAACTCTCCATTAATAGGGTGTGAGTCGTAGTATGTCTGAGTAGTGTTTGGGGTTATCAAACGATCCCCAAAAAGGAACCCATATCCTCCAGGAGCACCTTGAGTCCAAGCATTATGCATTACACTATATTGATCCCCTTCGTTTTTCATTACGACAACAGTTGGGTATGTGGTTGAGTTATAACCTAACTCCGAATATGCCAAAGTAACTGGGGAGCCGTATGAACTAGAAGAATTGTAAAATGCATCTACACTTCTGGTTACATTAAGTTGCGGGTTGCCCCACGGTCTTATTGTAACCGTAGCACTAATAGGCACGCATAGTGGAGATGGTTGGGTATAGGTGAATAAGAAGTTGTAAAGTGCACTAGTGCCATTTGGTGTGGTAACTACCATAGCTTTAGCACCAACAGTTCCAGCAGGTGTAGTTGCCGTAATGGTGGTTGAGTTAACCACGGTAACATTGGTTGCAGGATTGCCACCGATGGTGACAGCAGTTGCACCAGTAAAGTTAGTACCCGTGATGGTTATGCTGGTGCCACCTGCGATATTACCGCTATTCGGTGTAACATAACCTACACCGGGTGGTGGGGGTGGACACACCCCTTCTATCAATCCAAATTCTGCAAGTGGTGGTATGTTGTTGTTGTAAGGTGCGTTAGAAGTTTGGATTAAGCAACTAGAAGTAGCGTTGCTTGTCCGCATCCATTGATAGTTATTAAGCCCTGTTGCACCATATCCAATTATTTGTCTAAAAGGGTCGTTGACATTATTTACATTGGTAGTCCAGTAACCATTAGGGTAGTTTGTGCACCCTGCCTGACCAATATTTACAGTTGTAAATGTATATGTAGTATTGCCATCTTTACAGTAGGCTGTGCTAAAATTTAAAGAAGTTGCAGTCACTTGTGCACTGCCACTTACATAGTTAGTTCGAGTGGTGGTAATGGTAGCAGTGGAAGAAGTATTAACTGCTACTCCGGTTACTGTTACCAAACCAGTGTTGGATATCGATACGGTGCCACTAGCGGTGGCGGTTCCACCATAGGTGAAGGCTCCGTTGTAGTTACTTATCTGCACGGTAAATCCTGCACCGTTTCGAGATACACTTCCAAAAGTTGGTGTGTTTGCTGAATTGTTTACCACGATTAAACCGTAATAGGTTGATCCATCCACCCCATATCCGGTTAGGTTTGGGGTTCGGAGTAACCTTGCACCAGATGCCACTTGCCAAAAGGGATTTGTTCCTACTGTAGCAGGTGCATTTCCTAAGAATCTAACTGCGTTTAATAAATTACAATTCCCAAACGAGTATGGTCCAAGATTTGTTAAGCTAGCTGGCATTGTAATGGTAGTCAAAGCAGTACAGTCAGTAAAGCCCCATTGTGCAATTGAACTTACACTATTACCAAGGGTTACGCTAGTTAATGCATGATTAGTTGAGAATGCACTTACCCCAATTGTAGTAACTCCGTTGCCAATTGTTACGCTAGTTAATGAATAACAATATGCAAATGCTTCCATCCCAATACTAGTGACGCTATTGGGAATGGTAACGCTAATCAAACTGCTGCAACTCCGAAACGCATTAGGGCCAATTGTTGTAAGTGATTCAGGAAAATCAGTAATATCGTAAAAATCTGAATTAATGCGTCTTAAACTTGAACAAGATGAAAATGCATTATTTCCTATAACGGAAACAGTACCGGGTATAGTTATACTGACAAGGTTGGATCTGCCGTAAAAAGCATCTTCACCTATTTCTTGTACCATAAGACCGCCAAGGGTACTTGGAATATCTAGCTCGGTTGCGCCTGTATCATTCCAGCCAGTTATAATACAGCCGCCATTATTATTCGCTGTCCAATGAAAATTTCCTGTTATTGGCATAATAAATATCCTTAATTATTAAACTGCACCCAAGCTGTCTGGTAGTATGTGTACTGAACCGCATCCGTAGTGTTTACCCACCTGTCGCCTTGTTGTGGTGAAGTTGGTGCTGTTGCACCTGAAGTGAATTTAGTAGAAGCTGTAGTTTGTACTGTGTTATCTGGGAATATTAAGCTTCCGTTTGTAGCAAATGTCCAATAATTTTCGGTTGTCTGACCTTCAATAAAATTGGTAGTAACATGTGCAGCAGCATCATCTACCCAGAAACTATTAGAACCTTTGCAACTTAATAAACTTGCGTAACCATCTGGCTCACACCCTGACCTGACAATACTACTACTACTACCACCGCTAACAATTAGAACAGGGGTGCCTGTTTCGTCAGCAACCCACAATTGACGATCTGGAATATTAATTGCTATCTCAAAAGGTACAATATCCCCAACTATAGGCGGATCTCCAGCGACTATGCTCCGTCTAGGTTTAATTATGTTTGTTGGTATAAGGTTTATAGTAATTACAGCAGAAGTCATTCCCGGTGAAGAGAATGTCACTACTACCTGCGAACCACCTGAAAAGGTCAACTGTGTGAATATTACAAAGCCTGCTACACCGCTCTGTAGTGTGGTTGTTCCTGACATTGTCGCACCTTGTGCACTCGCAACAATGCTAATTCCACTTAACGGTATGTCGTTGTCATCCACATCTTTAAATTGCACCTTGACAGGTATCTGCATCACCCTACCGAGTGTGGTTGTGGTAGGAACCGGAGTTGATGTTATTACTAGTTTAGATGCGTTGGATATTTGGAATGTGTTCGATGTCACTACATTTAGATTGGTGGTTATAAACGACAAAGACGCAGAAGATATATCTAGTGCCGTGTTTGTGCTGTCTGGAACAATCCCAACATTGGTGAATGTTGCAACACCATCTACAAAAGTCTTTGTAAGTGTTCCTGAGAGGTTATAACCTGTGTTACCGGGTCCTTCCGCAATTAACACCGATCCCACAAACGCAGTATCTATCGTAAAATCATTAGTTGCTGTGTCTAGGTCACCAACATGTATTACGGGCTGAGTGCTGAGGGTTGCGTTGTACCGTGCACCTTGTGGGTGTGTAATTATCTTTAGTGTTTTAATAATTGCCATTAGTAGGAACCTCCATCAATTTCTAAACTAGCTATTGCGCCACTTCCAGAAGCGCCCGGTTGCCACCTGTTATTAAGAGTGTTCCAAATAAGTGCTTGACCGTCTGAAGCACCATTACGCCCTATTAAGAGTTCCAAGGTATTCATATTGTACTCCAGTGGGTAAACTGGTGTCAACACTTCTAAGTTGTCCTGTGGTCGCCATTCTAGTGCGGTTGCATCCCAACCTAAAACTTGCCTGTCTTGTGCACCAGCCTGTGCTATCCTTAATACACTTCCTGAAGGTGTGTACGACAGTGGTAGTACGGGGTTTAATGTTAGAGAACCACCAGAACCACCAGAGCCACCTGTGTAATCTTCTATGTTCTGAAAGGTGCCGCCATCACTCCACCAGCTACCGTTTGGTGCAATTTCACCATCGTAAATGTACCCTGCAAGATTGCTTGATGTGGCTGGACCAAAGCCCACCTTCACATGAATAGTTTTTCCGCTAGCGTTATAAACACAAATTTGTTTAATCACTGTCGCTATCGGGGGTGCTGATGTAGGTAGCTTGTATATTGATGTGTTAGCAGTACCTGCAATAACCTTCTGAGTTAGTGTTTCTGTAATTCCCCAAGTTGTCTGGCCTGTTATACCGTGCGACATGGTGACATGCACCTTGTCCGAACTGTTTAGAGTCTGTGTGCCTGTTGGTGCTGTTACTATGGATATTTCATCCATATTTTGATTGTCTAAAACTATTACAGATGGGTAGCTAAGTAGAAACGCCTCCGAGAATCTCCACACCTTCTCTGATGGTATTGCAATGTCTATTAAACAGGTATCAGTGTAGTTATCGGGGTGGTCTTTCTGACCAGCCCCTTCACCAGCTAATAATGTAAGATCTAAATAGGTGCGAATTCTAATGCTGTAAACTTGTGCGTCTATTGCATTGTTATAAAGATAAATTTCTCGTACTACACGAACTCCCTCAGGTACAGTGTCTATAAGTGTGTTGACATTGTTCTGCTGCGGGTGGCTATAGAAAACACGCTCGTAGTTCTCCTCACCACCAGGACCTGGATACAAGTTAGAGTCCTTTACAAATTCCATCAAATGGGTGGTAGCCGTGACATTGCAGGCAACACCCTGAGATTTAACATACAGCCTAGACTTGTTACTTATTATTAGTGTTTTCATATTCCAAAAAAGCTCCTTCTTTGAGAGGCGTTGTTAGATATAGGCCTGAGGCTTAGTTGGTTGCTACTGTTCAAATAAAACACACCTAGTGCCCCTAGATCAAGTGATAAATGAGGGTGTGTGGATGTTCCAATGTTCTTCAAAGCTAAACCCGTTCCTGAGGTAGTTTTTATGGCTAATGTCGGGTCTTGTGGTGTTCCTGTGTTGAACAAACCACCGTCTATGTCCGATAGGGCTGGGTTAGGGGTTGTGCCCGCTGGACCTTGTGCACCTGTGCTACCTGTTGGGCCTGTTGGACCGCGCAGGTTTCTAGGTGTTCCCCAAGGATCTGTTGCACTTGATGTCTTTGGACCAAACAAATAAGTACCAATATACTCGCCTATGGTGGTATTAAGTTCTGTAATGTGGAAGTCGCCTATATCACCTAGTGTTGCACTAGGGTCAGGCGGTATAGATGCGTTAGACGATACTGTTGCACTGTGAATTACTTGCCCGCCTTGGAGTCCGGGTACCCCTTGTAAACCTTGATTTCCTTGAACCCCTTGTGGTCCGTCACTGCCTTTTAATTCAATGTAGCTAGATGTAGGCCAAGCACCTGCTGCTTTAGGCCCGTACCACCGTATGGTTGTCACACCGTTGACTATTAGGAAGTCACCGTTGTTACCAATGTAGTTGTAGTTGGTGTACGGCGGCATGGTGGACGGATCGCCAGAGTGGTCTACTTTTCGGATAAGGTTTTGTGTTGAATTGCCTTGTGCACCCGTCATTCCTGTTGGACCTTGCACTCCCTGCACGCCTTGAATTCCAGCGGGTCCAGTAAGACCAGTAGGCCCAACTAAACTCACAGGTTCTTGAATAGATGTCCACTTGTTGTTTAGACATCCTGAACACTTAGGTCCGTATAGATAATGCCCTGTGGTGTCTATGTAGAAGTCACCGGATCTTCCTAAACCTTGCTCTGGTACACCGTCACCCCAAAGTATTGTAGGCCTTGAGTGGTCGTATGGTGTATCCGCAACCCATGCAACACCATCGTACATGAGCACATTCCCAGACTGTGCATCAACACCGAATGAAAGAACCTTATCTGTTGAATTCCAAAACAGTGGTGTATTTGCTGTGATGTCAGCAGCAGGTAAGTCTTTAATTTCCCAACCTAATGTAGTAGCATTCCACAAAATTGCTTGATCTTCTTTTGAACCATCGCCTATCTTTATTGTAGATGTTGCAGAATCCCAATTTAAAGGCAGAACCGCATTAATGGAGCTTACTGTTGTTGAATTTACCCAATTAGTTCCGTCAAAGGATAGAACATCCCCTGTTTCAATTGTTGTGATTACAACATCAGATAAGGACTCTAATGTTATCTCACCGTTCACCCACTCCGTGCCTGAGTATTTTAAAACTTCCCCAGAAACTGCATTGCTAATGGTCACATCTGCTAAACCGTCTAGAAGCTCGTTAGGTGCTTCACCACTCCACGACTTATTTACGCTGTTCCAAGTTAGTACATCACCTGTGGTTGTTCCGTCAGCTAGAGAGACTGTAAGTGTGGTTGACTCGTTAGGAAAAACACCTGTGGTTTCTGATGTCATAGTAATAGGAAGTGTGCCTACAATGTTTGCTGTCTCGCCTTGCTCACCCTTAGCTACTAGAAGATCCCAGTTAAATGTTGTGTTAGGTGTGATGTTTAAAGTATCATCAACCTCGCAGATATACAGAGATCCCAAGTAAGATACCACAGCACCTTTAGAGTAGTTTACCGTAGAATCCCACTCGTAGTTCCACTCCATGCCTGGGGTGCCGTCAGCACCCGCAGGTCCAGCTATACCATTTTGACCGTCATTACCATCAGCCCCTATTAGAGACACACCAGATCCCCAATCTGTGCCCGATTTTGGCCCAAATAGTATTGGTGCACCTGTTCCAGCCATCTGCATATAAAAGTCGCCATCTGACCCTGTTTCAGAGGCTGGTGCACCTGCCCCAGAGTATATTGATTTAGCTGCTACGCTGGTACCTGCTACCCACGCCGTACCGTCATATTTTAGAACATTACCTGTTGCTGCATTTGGCACATTAAAGCTAAGAGTTGTAGTAGGTTCATCCCACACAATTGGCGATGTTGCATAAATGGTAGCCGTGCCTGTTGTGCTGGTTCCCTTTGATGCTACAAGCTCCCAATCTGATGCGTTTGTAGGCACATTAGTTGTAGATTTTATAGACACATAACTAGAACCTGAGTGCTGTACCACCGAGTGAATAGGGTAAGTGGTGCCTGATGTCCATGTTCCCTTCCATTCTAAACCCGCACTACCTGCATCCCCTTTTGCACCTTGTGCACCCGCAGAACCCGCTGGGCCTAGAAGTGATACACCTGCACCCCAACCTTGTGAAGTGGTAAAACCACCGTACAACCTACCTGCGACTAGATCTATGTAGAAATCCCCCTCCCTACGCTCTGATGGGCTAGGGAACATGCTAGTTGGAACTTCATTACCGTAGAAAATTTTAGAACCTGCGGGTCCATCAGCACCAGCTACACCCTGAATTCCCTGTGCCCCTTGTGCTCCGGTTTCCCCTTTAAGATCTATTGCACCACCCCAACTGACAACACCGCTTGTAGTGACCCTGGGGCCGTATAATAAGCGAGTTGTCGTATTAAGGAAGTAATCACCGTCTATTGCAGTAGTTGTTGAAATTGGGCCTGTTGTGCCTGACAGAAAGGTAGCCCCACGGACTCCCTGAATACCTTGAATTCCTTGTGCCCCTATTGAGCCTATTGCGCCAGTTGCACCCGCTGGGCCTGTCGGACCAGAGGCTAAAACTCTAGTCCACTCACCTACACCACCTGCATATTTCCAAATGTACAGAAAGCTATCGGATGTGTCATACCAGAACGATTTTGCCGTAGTAGGGTTAGCTGGTGCAGGCGGAACCTCATCTTGAATTATATAAGTAGCAGATCCTCCTAGTGAGGATATATTAATACCGCCTAGCGTAAAACCATCACCTACAAAAAGCTCTTTTGTGTCGTTTGCAAACGCTGGCTCACCTGTCAGGAAAGATTGTGTCTGAATTGCTGACTTAGGCCCGTTCTTAAATTGAATTAGCATATTAAGCCTCTTTAATTATTACTTTTGTGGTTGTTCCTACGCAAGAAAAAGGAGTCAGAATACCTGCTGCAAATTCTAATTTAAAAGGTGTGCAAATACATGTAGTTCCTGAAGTTAATTGCACTGGTGTTTTAGATACATTAACTATATCTTTAATAGTTAAATTAAATCCGCTGTTACCCACTAATGTTAATTTAGCCTGCACTATATCTTTTAAAAGACCGAATTGATCATTTATACCAGCCCAACCCCCATCAAAAACAGACTGTTGCAAAGGTATTACGGTACTGTTTAACCATTTACACGACTCTGGTGCATTTTCAAATGACATTATAAGGCTTGCAGGTATTGTGCAATTACCACCACCGCACTGAAAGGTAGACTCTTCCGCATCTGCTACGCACACGGAGGTGTTCGGTACTAATCCGTTACTTGTGCTAGGTATGTTTACCGGAATGCTAGTAAACATACCTAAAGTAAATATACCGCCAACCTCGTCTAGTTTCTGATCGCACGCAACAGCCCTTGGTGCAGGGTACGGTTGAGAATCTACGCACCGCATGTTCATATACCAATTTTGATTCTGTAATAACTGTGCGTCATTATCGTACTCATTAACTCTCTCAATTATAACAGTAGCGTATGAAGGAGTTTTTGCAGTTTTTGCAAATGTGAGCCTTCCCCAACATTGTGCACAACCTTGGCAAGTAAATGACTTTCCACCGTTAATTTGGCGTGATGTCACCTTGCTACCGTTCCAATACACACTGACCATAGCCTGTGTTTGGAAGTGGTAGTCAAGTGCAACATTACCTACGGAAGAACCCAAACAGAATTTAACTACATAAGGCGGCTTGTGGTAATTTGTATATAACAAAGGATCTGCACCAACAGGAAGTGTGGAGTTTTTTACCTGCACAGGGCTGTAAGGCAAGAACATGCTAGAATTACCGAAACCGTAGAGTTGAGTAGTGACGCTACCAGCCTGCATACCCTTGCATTGACCACATGGGTAGGTGTCAGCGTCACATCCTGACTCATCACCTAAATAAGATTCAATATACAAGTCTTGCACTGTGTCGTTGTAAGGTGGGCGAACAACTCTTGTAAAAGATCCGCCTTCAGTAATATTAAATTCTATGTGTCCTATTAGAGATGTCTGTTGTACAGGTACGCAACCGTTTAGAGTAATGTCTGTGTCAGCAAGTTGGAATAAAGCCCAGTCACCTGCGTAGGTTTGTGCGTATTCCTTTAGCTGGTTATCATTAAATTCTTTGTCCGTCTTGTTAGCAGGCTTTTGTGATGCCACAGGGCACTGCTTTACATTTGCTTTGTAGCTCGATGCGTTTATTCTAAAATACTTACTTAGTACGGAAACACCGTTTACACCATCTCCCCAAGAACCTGACTTCCTAGGCCCGTACCTTGTGCCTGTTCTAGTGTCAAGCAAGAAATCCCCATCCTTGTACGAAACATCTGTAATTACTGATCCTCTTCCTTTAACTTGATAAGTTGTTATAGACGGAGATCCTGTGTCACCTTCCGCACTAGTAAAATAACCAAGAACACCTTTTGTAACTGAATTTAAATTTCCGCTAGTCGTAATAGTTTCAATACTTTGTGTATTAAGTGTGTCGTAACCATTATCACTTAGAGGCCAAACATTGGCATCTCTTTTTGCATAGTCCTCACTAGTTTCACTTTTTCCAATTACATCAATGTGAATTTTTTTGTTATTAACTATAAATGTAGTTACCGCTGGTATAACTCCAGGTGTGTCTCTTATAACATTTACAAGTTTATCTGCCGCCGTGCTTGATTTGTTTAGTGGTGATGACGCTGGAAATTGTTTTTCGTAGCTTTCTTTCTCTGTCGAGTGTAAGGACATGTAACCACCTGCGGCTACGCCAGCAGGTGTGATTGATGTGTAGCTGTCTAGGTTGTAACCATCCCTGACATGTTCTACAAGAATCTGTCCGTTAAACTTGCTAATAATTCTAGAGTTACAAGAGTGTGCAATTGTATCTAATAGCAATGGAACTTTTAAATTACTGTATTGATTTCTAAAAATTTTATTTGGGTAAAGATATTTAGAAGGAATGCTAGATACTAATATTTGGTGTAAGTCGTATCCCATGTTTTTAAACAAAGACACAAATAATCCCTGCCAGCTTGTGCAGGTTTTTAACGACATATCCCCAGATGTGTGCCACCACCACCAATAACGCTCATCTACTAAAGGAAGAACCCACAGAGCCTCTAAATGGCTCATTGGTATCTTTCCACGAAGTTGCACATTGTCATTGTAGGCTGGTGTAACAATTTGAATTAGAGGCCTAGGCGGAAGCATGTACATTTTAGCGGAAAAGGGTAAGTCTGTGTTTTGCATTACAAGCTTTCCAGCCTTGTACTTGTCTTTACTTATAGTTGCCCTTAGCCCACCATTATTATCCAAAGAGTCTGTAAATCCTAGTGTGTCGTATCCAGGTAACTTCTCTAAGTCTGAAGATGTTACTAAAAAGAATCCGGCTGCAAAATTAGACGCTCCAGTAGGCCAATAGAGCGAGCCTAACTTCATGTGTCTGTAAGGATCTCTGTCGTAGTTATCAAAGTAAATATCTTGACCGTCTAGCTTACCGTTGTTAGGTATTCTAAAATAGCTTTCTGGCTTGAACTGCCCGTGGTCTTCCACAAATGATAGTATCTGTGCACTAGGCACTATCAGTGGAACACCCGCAAATGTAAATTGTTCGCTGCTCATTTTAGTTAATTAGTGTATCTGCCACATTAGGTGTGCTGCTGAAAGGAAGTGTAAACCCGCCAACGCCTGTTGCAAATAACCTGTTAAACAACATCTGAAAAGTGTTGTTAGTGTACGGTATAGTTCCTGTTCCATCCTTTAGTGCTTTTGTGATGTTTACAGATATTCTCTCACCTTGTGATAGAGGATTTGTAGACACTCCAAAAACAGCAACATAAGGCCCGCCACTGTACATCTCTTGCATTTGTGTAAGTGCTAGCCTATCCACATATAAAATTTTTGTTGACTCTGCTGTGCTTATTATTCTTAAGTATACAACAGAGGGTGTTTTTGTTCCTGTTACAAAGTATCCGGTGTGCTCGGTAAAGCTTGTTCCAACTTCGTTCAGATTAACCGAGTAAGCCAACATTGTGTTTGTGTCTGATGTTAGTATTGTTCCAGACTCGTCAATTAAATCTATAGTTAGATTACCTGTGGTTAAGGCAACAGGCGCCTTAACCCTGAAGTGAAACCCATACACAGTCCTACCTGTCACGGATGTGCTTACATCCTGACGAAGCCTCACACTAGATGTTGCGTTACCCGTTAGCTTCAGACCGTCAACAGATGTAGCCCAATTAACACCTGCAACACCGTGAGGTGATATAGCCTCCCAACTTTCCGGTGCAGTGGGTGTAGTTGTGCTAGCAATTAAAAATGTACCGTTAGTTACTAAATTACCTTGCTCAAGTGATGCTGTTACATTAACTCTATTAAATGTATCAGATGCCCCGCTTCCAGCCGGGTAGTCGTAATTATAAATGCTACTTGCAGTGTTTGCGGTAGAGATTGTAAATGCCTCATTACCTGCCGCCGCACCTCCTGTGTAGGAGTCCGAGCTTACCTCTAATCGAAGTGTCTCAGCAAGTATAAATTGATTCTCTAAACCTCTTTCATTAACAGGTGCAATTAAAACAACACTTTTTGCAGGTGTACTTTGTGATGTTGTTATTGTGTTTGTCACTTGTCTAACCCTTATGTTGTTTTCTTCCATCTGTTTAACAAGCTCTGCTAGGCACAAGCTTAGGTCTTCAGGTATGATAGGGTCGTCTGACCTGACGCTATCTATGACAATATCAGCGGCAACCCCTACTAATAGGTTAGGTGTAATATTACTTACACTTTCAATCTGTAAGTCTATCTCAGGGATGTAACCTAAAATAACCTTTGTCTTAGCATTACCTGTGAATTTAGTTATAAATTCAGGAGATTTTACAGTTATAAGGTCTTTTTGGAATTGGTTAATTTTAGATAAAAAACCTCCCAATAGTCCTAATTTAGTGAATATACCATAAGGGCCTGTAAAATCAATAGCCATATTATATCTCCTGTTTAATTTGGTGGTCCTGGGGCACTATTATCTACCGAAGAAGATCCTGTCTGAACTCCTTGAACTGGTGTTGGCGGCCAAGTTGCATTAAATCCGCCACCATTAAATGAATTATTGTTTTGAGATCCCCTAGGATTTATTGATGCAATTTGTTCTCTGTTTGCGTCCACAGGAGACATTGGAAAAGTTATAACGGAGCTTGCTGGGTCGTGAATAGTCTGGCATATGTAAACTATTTTACCTGCTGCTTGGTAAACCTGTGATTGACCATCGCTATGCAGTGTAGGTGCTGATACTTGTATATCGCTTGTCTCAACTACATCTTCAACATTATCCATGTGCACTGAAGAAATATAAGGTAAGTCAGGCGCTGCGTTTAATCTAACAAACTCAAAGGTTAGTGATTTTCTTGTGACAGGGCCACTTAAGTTTATTACTCTAGTTGTTCCGCCTGTTGGACCAACACCCTTTACAGCAGCTTTGTTAGTGCTTGTGGAGTATTGAATCTTTACCTCAGCTACTAAGTAAGGGTAAAGTGCGTGAGATCCTGTTATTACATTATCTCTTAGAACTTGTGCCATTTTAGTTCCTATGGTGTTGCGTTAAGTACTATTATTCCAGAAAATGCTTGCTGTATAAGCAACTGCATTTTCTTAAGTATGTCGTCAGCCTTACTGCCAGGGTCTGTATAATTTCCCCAATTTTCAGTTAGGTGGCTAAAAATAATAGGCCATTTTTTCCCAGGCTCAACTTGTCCAGATGCAAAGGCCTCGTACCATTTCATGAATGCAGCTTTACCAGTTAAAGGCGCGTACCTAAATTCATATTTGTTTGGGGGTAGTTGAACATATTGGTATGTTGTAACAGGTGCTGTGGCGTTTGGGTCGTTTACATCCCAAGCTGTAGTGCCTACAGATCCTGTGTTAAATGGTGCTCTCCTCCACGGAACATCTTTAACCCCCCAAGGAAAGTTATTCATGAGCAACTGCCCAACTTGAGCGTTTATAGTTTTGTAGTAAGCCCCTGGATTAAAATTATATATCTGCTTAGGTGTTAATACCGCTTTTGTTTGCGGGAAAATAGATGTAACTACTTGCGTTCTTGTCGATGTTCCTGTGTTTGGTTCGACTCTGGTAGTGTCTAGGAATCTGTGATATCTTACACGCTTGTACTTACACTCTGTTCTTCCCTTACACACTGTACCAGTGCTGTAGTCAAAACACAAGTTAGTTTCTTGTGGCATCTTTAAACTCCCTCATCTTGGATAAGGTCTGGATCGTTGCCCATAGGTAGTGTTTTTTCAAACTCTTTCTTGTCAGTGTTATCTCTAATTTTATCTTGATATTTATAAACTTTGCTAGACTTATCATCAAGTGGCGGCTCATCTGGTGAGTGTCTTATGCTTTCTGCTATTAGCTGCTCTAAGTAAGTTCCACGCATTTGGTCGTATTGACCGCTGCGTGCTTTTATAATGTTTAAATCTTTAAGTGCTGGGTTTGGTTCACCCTCAACAAAAGATTTTACAGTTACACCAGCTATACCAGCAGGCTCTGTAAAAAATACATTTTTCTTGTTGTAGATTTCGTTTAAATTAAATTTAGAGTTATTACCAAGTGTATCCCAAACAGGTGCCATTCCAATATTAGACAAGGTAGCTTCGTTATATCCGGTCAAACCTAAGTTGTCAGTAATGCTACTATTCCTAGTCACATGTATTTTTACAAAAGATCCAAGAATGTCTTCTTCTACTGCAATGGTGTACATACCGGAGTAAGGGTTAAATGGTAATCTTTTCTCAATAATAAATAATGCTAAATACTCTAGCTCGTACTTTTCACTTCGGTTGTTTCCGTAGATAGTAATATCAAGCTTTTCTTCACGCACAGGCATTAGGTTTCCTGAAAGATTCTTAACACCATTAAAAACAGTTTGTACTGAACTGTGCCAGTTTTTAAAATTCTTTGGACTTAAGGAACCTATAATATCGTTTGTTGCTCCGCCGATTGCATCCATTAAACTTTTAGTAACTATGCTTACATATTGTTTTACCTCTAGTCTTGTAATGTTTCTCATTCTGGGTATAGGTGCTGTCTTAGAGTCTGAATCTCTAAGCTTAATCTGTTTTCCTTCGTTCTCTGCCCTTGTGTCTAAGTGGTGGTGCATCTCCCTGTCTACAAATGAATACTCTAATTTTAACGAGTCTGGGTGTAATCTGCACTTTACGATATCTCTTTTAAACCCTATAGGTGAGGGTATGTTTAACCACTCCCTGAAGTCGTCAGGTGAGTAGTTGTGCTTAAGTAGGATATCCCCACGGAAGTGTGCCAGACCGGATACTTTTCTTGTGGTGTAGAAATCTTGGTCTATCTCATGTTCCATTGAAAATTGGTTAGATACTACCGGGTATTCGGGCGAGCCGTATTTTATACTTTCGTTTACATCAGTACAGATTACAAACTCAACATACATAGACTGTAGGCCGCCTACTTTTTTTATTGTAAGGCTAACAGGCTTAGGGCCGTTGTTGCAGTCTACCATGGAGTCTATAGATGGACTTTCTAATATAATATCCTCACCAATTACATACTTTAGCTTCTGCCTAGGTTGCATTAGGAAGTGCCTTAGCATCGAGTCAATCCTGACTACGCTAGGCATAACATTACCAATTGTATTTATGTTTCCTTGTGTGTTTTTGCTATCTGCTATCTCGTTAGTGTAGCAACCAAATGTAGCTCTTAGTTGTTGTGGGATCTCGCTGTAATCTACATCTGTGTCAGGGTAAACAGTGGCACCCACCGCAAGTGTGTGCCTTGTGTACATGTAGTGAACCTTTTCCTTGTCTCCGTAGACAGGTTCTTTCTTGTACTCTAGGAGCTTTACTATGTTTAATTTAATTGGGCCGTAACGCATCCAATTAGCAGAATTAGTAGCCATTGCTGGTAACCCCTAACATGTAAGCTGCTTCGAAAGCCAGCAGTGAAATACCATACTGTTTCTGACTGTCTTTTTCATTAGATCCTTTTGTGTAGCCCTCTTGTGAGTGCCCCACAAAGTCTGTGACAGGCTTAGTCATACGCAATGGTTGTATTAGTAAGTCGTTGTTAGATGCGTCCTTTATCCACCTTAAATGTAGAAGATTTATAAGTTGTTCTTCTCTTGCAAGGTGTCCGTAGGTTGGGTCTAAAAGCCAGCGTTCATCGCTATTAGATATATCTACAGCAAACCTTGTCCGTATTGCAATATATATCTGTCTACTAACTACAGAAGCAGTCCTACCACTACCTTGAATAAAACCATCGTCAGGTGTAGGTGAACCTGGGCGAATAATAATATCTTGGTCACCTGTGAAGTTAGGTATTTCTGACCGAGCGACCAGAAGTACTCTTGATGAATTTAAACTAAGCTGCGTTACAATTAGCGATTTAATTGCTTTTAAGAGTTCACCTGTGGATGATTTAATTTGTGGCATTAAAGTCCTAGTTCAGAAAAATACGGTAGCTGTATTTGCACTCTGTCGTATGATGGGCTTACAAGTGATGGATACCCACCCATAGCAGCACTAGAGAATCCGCCTCCCCCCACGCCAGCGGAAGCGGCTGGGGGTAGTCCAGGTGGTGCAATTTCTCTGTTTGGGTCTTGTGCCACATGTGGTACTTTGTCTTTAATTGCAGGGTCTTCGTTAACTCTTGTGGTGTCGCCAAAAAACTTGTTTTCGTTTAGCTGTTCTCTTGTAGCATCTCTTTCCGCAGTTCTGACAAGCTGGTTAGCTTTACCCTCGTTTACTTTTATAGACTCATCGTGATTTCTTACAGATTCTATATCAGATCTATTTTGTAGCTCTCTTGCAACAGCGTCTAGGTGTACTTGATCCGCTGGAATAGTACCATCTTGCAAACCTTGAGATTGATCCACTAACTGCGCGTCAGTAGCTTTAGACGCATCCACCGTGTGCTGTGAAGCCTTTATAGAGCTTAGGCTTGCAAATGGTGCAGGGTTGGCTAGGTCTGCGTGAGCCTGTGCAACACTGTCTTGGTGTGACTGTATGTCAGCCCTTATAGGTGCTGCGTTTTTATTAGAAGCACTAGCAGCGTCCATGTGCCCCCTGCTCATAACTAGGCTAGGGTGGTTTGCAGGCATGTTTGCTCTAGCTGTAGATTGTGCTGATTTAACTTGAGCTTGCGTAGGCGGAGAGCTATTCTGCATATTACCATGCAAGTCTTTTCCTGAAAATCCTATATCCCCTATGTCTGTAGTAGTTCTCTGTATAACTTTTTGTTTAGCCATTGCACGCAATTGTTCTTGCGTTTTATTTTTGTTCTGAGGTAGTCTTTCTAACTCTTGTGCTTGAACATCTACTTGGTGGTCAAAGTTTCTAATTGTGTTACCTACCTTAGAAACACCTTCAACAAGTCCAGCGGCGTTCATAGTGTTTCCAACTACAGACAATGTATTATGACTAACTTTAGATGCTGTGGCAATAGCACCCTTACGACCTCCCAATGTAATAAGTGCAGGATTAATGTTTGCTGCCATCTGCCCATTTAAAATAGATCTAGGATCTCTTATATCTATGTTACCATATTTGTCCTGAGTGTAGGAAGCTGCCGCACCGCTAGCAATAGACCCGGCTGTTTTCATCCATTCGGGTGCGTTTGTTTGTTGGAGTAGGTCGTTGCCTGACTGTATTGCTTCGTTACCTGTTACAGTGCTTACAAATTTTCCAACTGGTTTAATGGTAGCTTTTGCACCTTGTTTTACTAGCTCTGCCCCGCCTCGAACAAGTCCTCGTTTACCTATCTCAAGACCAACCTTACCAAGTAACCCAACACCTGCTCCGGGTAGTGCCACAAATGAAGCAGCAGTTATAGCTTTATCACCTAACTCCCACAAAGCTGCGTGGTATTCTCCGTCAGCGTCATTGTCTTTAGAGTTAGCATTCCTAAACCCTGCAAACTTTTCGGTAAATTGTGCTTTGTAGGCTTGTGTTATAAATTTTCTACGCTCTTCAGGGTCTTGTATTTTAGCTGCTTCAGCCTCTGTTCCACTTTTCTTTACATCCGTATCAATCTTAGAACCTTGTTCAATTGCAGTTTGCATTCTAGCTTTAAAGTACGCCTCTTTATCAGCAACTAAACCTTGGCCTGTGGACAACATCCCTACTGCACCACGCTTGTATTGGAAAGAACCAGAATCCATGTGGCCTTTTTCAACTTTCATTTCGTGATCTACAGCTAGCTTGGCCTCTGGTGAAAGTGCGTTATATTGTTCAGCCATTTTTATACCGGAATCAATTTGATTAGCCCAAGCTTTTTTAGACTCTTCCCTTTGTTTTGTAGAAAAGTTCTCCTCTGTTAAATCGTAGGCATTTGAAACCGCTACCTGAGATTTACCACCAAAGAAACCTCTCTTTGTAGTAGTGGCACCGCTGTGCACTGCGCGAGCCATCATAAAGTCTTGGTAGGACATGTTTCCTATTTTTGCACCACCCCCGCTCTCGTCAGCGTATCTCTTAGCGAGTGTGCTTGTAGATAAATTGTTTCTTGTTTCTTCTCCAACTCCGGCTGTGCGTGCGATCCCTTGTAGACTACTTCGTGCATCTTTAAAAGAGTTTAAATAGTCTAGAGTTGCGTTTTGTTTAGGTTCTTGATCCTTCACTCCAAGGGGTTTATTCCTTGGAATGTTGTGATCAATTGGAATCATATTAGGGGCCATTAAAGTGCCTCCTAATCTGCGCTAGGTAATGTGCTGAAACTAAATATAGCCTGCTCTGTGGTGTAGAGCCTGTTGAAGTAAGCACCAGCTGCCATACCACGATCATCAGCAGCACCATTAGCAGCACTTACAACCTGAGGGTGTGCCTCTAAAGATAACGCTATCTTCTTGTGCTTAGATCCTACTTGCTCGTAGGCAAACTGAGCAACATGCACTGAAGGGAACCAATACCCAGGTGGAAGACCTACTAAAGACGCATTACCTGCAAAAGAAAATTTAAGAGCTAACCAATAACCCTTGGTGTGCTGTGCCTTAGTTCCACCCAAGTGGCCGATCTCACTTAGAGAACCAATCTGTGCGGCATCCATAATACCCGGTTGGAATGCTGGCTTAGCTACCCTATCTGCTGATGGTATGGCACCTAGATTGCCTACAAACTCCATTAGCTTGTCTTCGTTGTACCTGTTGAGGCTTAGGTTGATCTTAGCCGTGATCCCCTTAAAAACCATATCTACGGGGGCTAGACCGCCAACATCGTTGTTAACAGGTGCCCACTTATATTCAATTTCAACATTAGGTGTTTTTTCGCAAGTTCCTAGATAAACTGCTGCTGCTGGACCTAATGTTTTATGTGCCACATAAATATGTACTGGTCCTGTGGAATAGATTTGTGCTGCCATGTTAGTTCACCAATCCTTTCAATGCTTCTGCTACAGTAGCGATGTGGTTGTATAGAACAAATTCAAATACATTGTTTAAGTCATTAGCATTAGAGGTTTGTGCAGCACGACCAGCAGGGATAGCCCTTCTTTTAGGAATAGCCATTAGATTAATTTCAATCTTTCGTGCTGATGTTCCCATCTCCATAAGCTTGTCCGGACCTTGTGGAACAACACTTACAAAGTGTAAACCCTCAGGTGGAACATACGGTGAGTCATCTACTGTGAATCTAGACGCAAATGGGAAGTACATTAACACATCAAAATCAAAGCCCATAGTCTGAGCCAGTGCACCAATGTGCTCCTTGGTCGAGATTCCACGGTTTGTAGTTCCGTACAGACCGCCTGAAAGTTTCTGATACACAACCTCATCGTATCTATTTAGAACACCTTGGATGTTTGCAGTCTGGCCTAGGACGGATTTAGCTATCGGTGCGTCACCACCAATATCATTCATCACATCTTCGCTCAGGTTGTTAATAGTTATCTTTGGAGATCCTTCAAATGTTCCAAGATAGAACATTTTGTCCGCAGTAAATTCTGCCACATCATCAGTAGGCATCCTCCCAATAAATATATGTGCCGGACCTGTTGAGTAGATGTTTGCCATTTTAACTCCTTGGGTTGAAAAATTCGTTCGCTGTTGATTGTCTCATACCGAAGTAGCGGTCCATCTCGCTAGAGAATAGACTTACAGTTCTGCTGACTTGTGCTTGTTGTGGTGTTGAGGCTTGTTCATTTTTTTCAATTTCAAATACTCGCTCGCCTGTGCGTAACAACTCTAACACTGCTTCTGATTCTTTAGATCGTGATGTCATAGCGTCTAAGTCAGCGGCACCGTAACCACGCCTAGAGATTAGAAGTCCGTACGCTATATCACAACAGATTCTTTTAAGGTGACCCTTAGAGTCTGGTGTCATAGCTACTAAATCTACAAGCTCGTACCTGCCACCTGCAAGTATTGCACTATTGATCATACCTGAAGCATCAGACAGGGCGGTCTGTACGACCAGCCCTGCTGTGCTGTTTCCAGCTAGTAGTTCGACATCCGTAGCTCGCTGGTCTGTGTCTAACACAAGGTCAGCAATTCTACGGAGGTCGTAACGCATCAGAAGATCAGATACTGTTGCGTGTGCCATTACGCACTCGTAATGCCAGTTACGACATTTTTGAGTTTGAATGCGGTAATAGGAGCAACAATTTCAACGCCGTAATCTTCTACAATACGGGCATTAATACGGCGGTTATCTGGATCGTCTTTTTGTTCTACAGTCATTTCTTCGTATGCGAAGAGATGCACAGTAGAGAATGAAGGCGAACCTTCAAAACCAACCAGATCACCTGGGCGTGCAAGAACCCACATGTCGCCTGAAGGAACAACATAGTCGCTTACTCTGGTTGCACCCTTCTTGTTGGATACTTTTACAACATCTTCGATGATGATGTCGTAACCGTACAACTTGTCAGGCAAACCATATTTACCATTCATGGAGTCTGAATCTCCACGAATTTGGGCAAGTGCTACTGGCGACTCTTTAAGGTAGGTGTGGAGTTCCTTAGATCGTGCAATAGCATCAGCCGTTTCAGGGTTGATGATAATACACATCTCTTTAGGTCCACAAGCACCTAAGGTTGCCTTGTTAATTCTTCGAGAAATCGCATTGAACGCTTTCTTGATAACAGGTCCGTTAGATGTGCCTGTGTTAATGTCACCGGAGTCACCTGCATCAAGTCGGACACCACCTGTGATCACATTGTTTGCTAAGGAGCAATCTACTGAGTCAATACTATCAGTACCACCCAATTGAATACCCCTGTCAGGACTACCGCTAGTAGTAACCGCACTTGTCGTAGATGCGGACTCGTACAGCTTTTTCCAAACTTTGACAACACGGGCGGTCATCGCTTGTTGTGCGTTAATCGCACTATAGCTAGCTACAATCTTCCAATCTGCTTGGTCAACTGCTTTATAGCCCAGCCTGAATGGGAACACATACCGTTGGGTATTAAAGTTTAACCATTCAAACTTTTCATTATTCCACTCCCCGTGTGGAGCGTCATTACCATCGTGCCATACATGATCTTCAAGCTTATCGTATGTAACTCTAGCAGCTTGTTCCGCATTGAGTTTCAAGTAATAACCTGAAGACTTTTTGACAGGGGTAATTGTAATATATTTGTTCAGCCCAAAGTCTTTAGGGTTGCGACTGAACGACACTACAAGTTGACCAGTAGCGTCAAAACTTGGAATGTATGTGTTTGTTCCACTTGGAAACTGAGCATTTTGCGATACAAAATCTGCCATGATATTTATCCTTAATTAGTTATATTGTTAAACAGTTGGTATAACCACAACATGTGGGTTTACTTGGATCAAAACTTTTTCTCCAGCAACAACAGTGTTAAGTGCTGTTCCGCCTACTTGCCAAGTACCAGCGGTAGTTCCAATGGTAATAGCGCCACCGTTAAGGGTAGCATTATTACCTGTTCCACCTGTGTAGGCTCTAACTTTAGAACCAGCGGTAATGTTGCCACTTGAGCGAACCATGCACACATCGCCTAGGCCAAACACCTTTAGTGTTCTCCCTTCCTTAGCTGCAAGCTTGCTCTCGGTGCCACCTAGAAGGGTAGCAAGGTTTGGTGGATCAAATGTACCTTCTTGTGCTACACCGATAATTGGTTCGGTGGTGGCACTAACCTGGGATACTGTAAATTCCCCAGTCACTGTTACGAAACTTGCTGGAAAGATATCTCCACCAGCTACAAAAGACGGATTGTACAAAGGCATGAATTATTCTCCTAGTTAAAGTACTTTTTCAGCATTGATTTTACCAAGAGCTTCTTGGTAGCTAATGCCGTTTTCAGTTGCAAAATTAATAGCTTCGTTCACTTCGTCCTTAGTGCGGCCACGCACCCCACCAGAACGAGATTCTTGGTAGTAAGAGGCCCGTGCACCAATAGGTGCTTTTTGGTACCTTTTACGGATGATCTGAAGATGTGCCCTATAGGTCTTCTCAGGTAGAGATTGGACCAAGGATAGCTCTTCACCACGGTCTAACATGAAACCTTCAGCTTCCAACTCAATAAGATCTTTCTCACGCTCTGCACGCTGGAATTTAATCTTGATGTTTTGGATCTCCTTGTGGAGAAGTTGGTTTTCCTGTTCTACCCTGGATAGTTTAATCCTGTCGTATTTTCTGTTACCACGACTAGATTGAATAGGTTGTTCTTCCTCCATAGATTCTTCTGGCATAGGTTCTTCACCCATACCTTCATCCATAGGAGGTCCACCCATGCTAGGGTCTTCCATACCTTCTTCAGGCATAGGTGCTTCTTCACCGGGCATTCCCTCAGGCGGCATACCACCTTCCTCAGGTGGTGCTTCACCACCCTGCTGTGAAAGTTGTGTAAGGAATTGCCAAACATCCGTTTGTTGGAGTCCAGCTAAAACACCATCAATAATACCTTGTTGATCATTCATTCCTATAGTCCTTTGATATTTTTTAACCCCGCCTTTAGAAAGTCGGAGTAAGCCTAAGTCTCGTTCAGGAGTAGTTGCACCGAGCAAACTAATCGGGTCAATCTTGTAATCACTTAGCCAAAGTTCTATTGATCTCCTTGGGAAACCACGAACCTTGTCAGCAGCATGTTTGAAAAACTTGAAGGTAGCTGTGATACACTTCCTACCTGTCTTGAAGAACGGCTCTACCTTTAGGTTGGTAGCGTATCCAACAATCTCAGGTTGCTCACCTTCAGGTGCGTCATCTTTGGTGTGCCCAATGACAAGTGGTATCTCGTCACCAGTATTACCCATGCGCTTATTGTTTACTTTAACTATCTCAGATAGTTTCTTCTGGTCGAGCCGAATCACCACATTCCCTTTGCCATCCTTAAGCTCATGCTCGTCCAGAATAGGAACATGGTGTTTAACAATCATGTCGTTATCGTCCATTAAACTCCTCGCAGTTTTTTAATCATGTGTGTTAGGTTGGAGTCTTTTTCAAACCTTTTAACACCGTCATTCTGTGGTGCAAATTGTCCGCCGTTGTAGTTTCTACCACGGAATGTAATACCATGTGCACCTGCTCGATACTGATTTGCTGCGTGTGCGGATTTCTTAGCAAACTTCTGTGGTTGTCCTGTTCGCATTTTATCCCATGCCTTTCCAGCTTTGTTATATTCCTTCTCTGCGGCTTTTGAGAAAGCCCGCAGTGAAGGTACGCTGTGTTGTAGTTCTGAGCTAATGGCTTCTAAGGAAAAGTAATCTCCATCCTTAGCGTCTTCAATCAAGTGCTGTGCGTGTTCAGGTATTAAATTTTGCACTCTAAGACTATCAATTAGCTTCTTTAAACCACTGCTCTGAAGTACTGTCCTTGCGTGTTCCTTGCAGTACATCTCTCGCCTGTTAGATTCACTCGTCATGTCATCGTACAAGCTAGGGTCTTTTTGCAGTGAGGTTACCGCACCCTCTATGTCTGACCACTTAGCGTCTGGAATCAACTGCTGATACTTTGATAGATGCTCTGGCTTTATATTCTGTAGATCTTGGCTTAGTAAATCCCCAACAGGTGGTAGCTCTTTGTTAGGCGTGTTGTGTTGTCGCAAGAATCCCTCAAGGATTCTTCGACTACGGTCAAATTTTATTTTGGTCTTGGTTGCTGTGGTTTTGCGGGAGAGTTGCTGGGCTTTCCCTGTGCTGGTGCCTGTGCCATTGGTGGGTGCCCCACTAGTATTGTTGGTAGGCCCGGCTTGGTTACTATTCTGCTCATATTCACCTATGATGTTTGTGTAAGCTTGTCTGGATTTCGGTAGAGCACCAGCGCTGTTCCAATCACCATTATGTCCTACAATCTCACCTTGTCCAATGTTTTCTTCTACATTTAAGTTATTATTTGTAGCAAATTGGTCTATGGTGTTTCTCATTCCTCTGTTTGGATCATACACCACTACTCTAGTGTTTGTCTTTCCAGGTAGTAGCGTTTTGTAATTTATACCTGCTGCAATTAGTTGTTCTCGCACTTCACCCATGTCCGTTGAAGGGTGCACCATGTGGTACAAGCTGTCTGGACCTTTTGGATTCGGATGGAACACAAGTACAGATTTCTTCTGTCCTGAGATACCGTGCCAAGCACCTAAGTATTTTAATCTGCGTGGGTCTGTGCCTTGTGGTGCCGTGTGCACGATTGATTCTTCAGAACCGTTAGGCCAATCCCCTACTGCATTTTGTGCGGTGGTGTTTACTCCACCCTTGGCGTTAATCTGATTACCAAGTGCACCTTGTGCTAGGTTCTTACCACCTGGGGATTTAGCCACAGCATTGGAGAACGGCTGGTTAGTTCTAGTCGCAACAGGTGTTCCTGTCATACCACCCGGTGCCTGTGTGAACTGTGCAAATTTTAGTCGTCTTCCGTTTCTTCCGGGTAGTCTTGTGCCTCTTTTTCCCTTTGAGTTTTTAAGTGGGTTTCCAGGACTGCCTGCCAACCGGGTCGGCTCTTTATAAGTGTCTGTATAATCGATTCCAAGGACGGCATTAGCCCTTGCGAGATTAGCTGCTGAGATATTTGGTGGCACTCCTTTTCCGTTAGGGGTTTGCTCTGTTGATTTGGTCTTTGCATATGCATTA
>Ga0208975_1000124_pt1 | contig 39225 bp, 42 predicted proteins | sample GreLakmeER78MSRF_FD_187700 | JGI IMG/M metagenome (GOLD analysis project Ga0208975, IMG submission 187700) | Freshwater lentic microbial communities from great Laurentian Lakes, MI, USA - Great Lakes metaG ER78MSRF (SPAdes) | ecosystem: Environmental > Aquatic > Freshwater > Lake | place: Great...
CAGAGGTAATGTTCCTCAAGCATTTGCTGCCTATAATGCAGGGCCGGGTGTAGTAGCAGATTATTTAAACGGCACAAACAAATCAGGAAAAAATCCTAACAAACGAACTACGACAGATGGGATCCCACCATTCCCGGAAACACTAAACTATATTAACAGGTTTGTTCCCGACAATGGTTCTAATGTACCCGATGTAAGTACAAGGATGGCAGACACTGCCAAAACTGTTGCAACAAAATCTGTAGCGGCGGCCACAGTATCTAAGTCTGCTAATGCAGAAACACCACCAAAGGCACAAGGAGAAAAAATGGCAAACAATACTACACAACAGCAACAGGCCCTGGATGCCAAAGATCCGCGTAGTAGTACACAACAAAAAGCAGACAGGTTGGTACACCCTTATAGTCCTACCGCCGGATTTTTATCTGCTGCGCTTGGATCAGATTGGCGGACTAATCCTAACGCATTTACTTCAAAAAATTCATTAGTACAGGCCGCAAATACTAAGGGATTGCCCTTACCTATGAGAGCATTATTAGGAACGGCGGCAGCGGCTATTGATGACAAGAAAACTACAGGGGAACCTGCGATTGCTAAAAATGGCGACAATAAAACACCTGCAAATAATACAGGAGTTGCTCCCGGAACTAAGGCCGACCTAGGTTTTGACAGTAGTATGTTGTGGGGAACAGCTGAAAAAAAACAAGACGGTAAATGGTACGACGGTTTAGGAAGAGTATTACCTGCTGAAAAATCAGCAGAAGCTGAAAAGAGAGCAGGGGCTGACCAGGCACAAGCGGCTGCGGCAAAAACAGCAGATGCACAATCATCACAACAAACTGTTAGATTGGGTTTTGGTGATCCGGGATATACTCCATTTGTTGGTAATAAAGTAGAAAAGAGAAGTGACGGTAATTGGTATCGTCCTGGAGGCGATATGCCGGTTCCGTCTAATGTAGCAAAACATGCCGAAACACAACTAGCACAACAAAATAAAGGACAGAATGTAGCAGGCAGTCAGCAACCCCCTGCAGATCAAACTGCCACAGCTCGGTCTATTGATACAGCAAAATCAGTGGGGGATAATACTGCGGCGGCTGCGACAAATTCTGCAAATGCAGCTACTCAAAACAAAGCGGCAGCTACACCGTCTGCTAAGGCAGAACCGGTAGCACCTGCGGCCGCCGCGCCTGTTAAATCTGTCAACACACCGGCAGCGGCTACAACTGCTGAACCTAAACCAGTAAGCTGGCAAGAAATAGCAAAACTGAATAATATTACCGATCCTACTAAATTACGTGCCGGGAGTCATATTGAACTTCCAAACGGTCAAGGCAGTTATTATGTTACCAAAGGTGATACACTTAGTGGTATTGCACAAAAACTAAACACAACAGGCGATCCTCAACTTAATCAGCCTGGGTCAGTTAACAAACCATCAGTAGAACCTGCAGTATCATCTCCGGCGGCTGTAGTTAAGCCTGCAGATTCAACAACACCTGCTGTGTCTGCGGCCACATCAGTTGGGTCAATAGCAAATGATAAAGCGGCCACAAATTATGGCACAGAACAAAAAGATGCTCAGAATAGGATAGATGCTAGAACAGATCAGCTGGCAAGAATTGAAAAATGGAAAAATGAGCTGCCTAATACACTAGCTGGCACAAGTGACCGCACAGGTGGCAACGGAACAGTACCATCAAATAATGAGCTGAGTGTTGATAGACTAAAAACTTTGGCGGGGAATAACAATAACCCAATTAGTGTTTCGGCAGACAATAAACCAAACCAAACAGTGAGTCAACCAGGTGATGCTGGCCTGATTGGGAACGCTTTTCAAATGGCGCAAGATGCCAATCAAAAAAGAATAAATGATAGAGCAGCAATGGCTGCAGACTCTCCTACTGATGCTAAACAAATGAAACTAAATTATCAGAACAGTATTGTCAACCCAGAGTTCATGAATGATTTAACAGACCCTGGTCCAGAACCTGTCACTCCAGCAAAACCTGTGACCTCAACTGCCCCAGTTCCAGTCGCGGAACCTCAAACAAATGCCAGTGTAACGGCAAACACCCCAGGTGTTAAATCTGTTGAACCCGCTAATCCTATTAGAGCTGACTTAAATAAACTCGATAACATACAATCTTCTCCTCCGGCAGCGGCTGCTAAAGAACCAGCAAATGGAAATACGTCTGACTCAGATGCCATACTTCCTAATGTGATTGCAACTGCCAAACCAGAAAAACCCAATGTTTGGAGAGACAGTTCTGGCAAGCCAGTAACTAACCGTTACGGGGAACCATGGGGTACTGGTACAAGCGACAAAGACGACACTGAAGCTGCCAAGATTGAACTGCAACGGCAAGCGGCACCTCAAACAACTGCCGTTGTAAAGGCAAACGACCCCGTTGATCTTGGTCCGGGGTATCGCGGATATAAAGGACCGCCTGTTGATCTTGGTCCGGAGTATCGCGGATATAAAGGACCGCCTGTTCAGTTGACGACGCCGGCTGCCTCAAATTCAACTGTAAAAATAACCACACCATCAGCCGTGGCCCCAACAGCGGCGACTTCGACTGCGGCACCTGCGGCGACTTCGACTGCGGCACCTGCGGCGACTTCGACTGCGGCACCTGCGGCGACTTCGACTGCGGCACCTGCGGCGACTTCGACTGCGGCACCTGCGCCAGCATCATCGGCGGCTGCGACAGCGGCATCCGGTGGGCCCTTTGATATATCCCCGGACTCTAAACAATCTATACCACCTCCTAAAATACCTGTTAACAGCGAGCCTGCACCACCAGTACAGGGCGAAAGTATCAGCAAAGGCAATCGTTGGAGTTTTATATCAGGCTTAATATAAAATAAATAATACTAGATGGAAATAACACATGCGGGCTAGAGAATTTATTAGAGAAGGATCAAGAGCACCTGTTCCTACACAGCTAGATCAAGCTAGTCAGGGCAGTATGCTCACTAGAGATATAGGCGGGTATGATCGTACATATCATATGAATCGCCTGCTTATGGCCGCTGCCATGGCGGATGGATCTAGTAAAAAAGCCGTAAATATGGATACTGGTAGTTTTGTTGAGAAATACAATGTTATTTTTCCGTACTCTGATTTAGAACATATGATGATTTTACAGGCAATGGCCACTATTCCCACAGACAGTCATGAATTAACTAAACGTAGCAAGAGTAAAGAGCCAGAGGATACACATACTGTAAGCCCTGTTAGTAATTGGAATAAAAAATGAAGATTAAAGACTTATTAGAATCAGTATCAGCAGGTACCACTAACTCGAGTAGCATTGCAAGCGTATCATCTGGTGGTGGGGGTAATTTGTTAGGTGGGCCAGAATTTAAAAGACCTAGTCCTTTTAAGAAAGGTTCTAAAAAGAAAACAGAAAACATTATTAAGAGGACTGCACCATGAACGAAGGCAAAAGAGGCTACAGAGAAATTAAACACGTGGCTGCACCAAGAAAACCAGTTAAGAAAAGAAATCCAGTTGCTCATGCGGCCCAGTCTGTTGCTAAAGGTTCGGGCACACACAAAGATAAAAAACGTGCAATTAAACACGGAGATACAAAGCATAAGAAGTCAGAATTTGCCATGATGGAAGGCGCCCAATACGCCCACAAATTAGATTTAATGTTAAAAATGGCTGTCATAGAAGACACATTATCAGAAAATAAAATGGCAAGGGGATCTAATCCGGAGTACGACGACGAAGCAGGGATGGCTCGTAACAGTTTAAAAACTATGCACAGGGCTATTATAGGATTAGCCAAAACAATTAACCAAGGCGACAATCTCCCAGAATGGTGCCAGGAGAAACTAAGCCTAGCCGAAGACTACTTAGTTACAGTTTGGGATTACTTGCAAAGCGAAAAAGAGCAAGGTGTGGCAGAAGCTGGTTACGGTCGTAATAGGGGTTATACACAAGGATTTGCAAGCCCTAACGCACCAAGTCTAGGTGGCAACAATTATGACAGCGACGGTAATCGATTAGGTGGCGGGCATGATGAATACCATGTTCCCGATCCCGTTGATACAAACACTTGGTATATTCGAGCAAATGGCAAGATCATTAAAGACAGAGATGGTGAACCATTTCAATATCGTGATAAGTCGGCAGCAAACAAAGCCGCATTGACTATGATGACAAAACCTTTCAATGCTGGTAAGAAATTTATGTTAACAACCAAAGCAGTAGATAAAGACGATACATAAAAACTAATAATTTAAAAAAAGACTTGACATTCTCCTTATAGGTATGTATACTATATCTATAAGGAGTTTTTTATGAGTAAAGCATTTGGCGCACCCGAACAAGCAAAGATTAAACAAATCATATCAGAAGGCGTTACTGTGATGCAAGAAATTCAAGACCTATCCGAAGGATTGAACGATACCATCAAAGCTGTTGCAGAAGAATTAGAAGTTAAGCCGAGCGTTATTAAAAAAGCAATCCGCATTGCACAAAAAGATCAATGGGACCAAGTGTTCCGTGAGTTTGACGATCTTGAAACTATTGTCGATATTAGTGGTCACGCTAATCGACGCCAAGACACTCCATGATAGGTGTAGTATTTGGTCCAACTATACAATGGATTAGAGACGATTGGCGCAGTCATCCTCTACGTTTTTGCGTTGAGTTAATTGCCTGGGCTATTAGTGTTGGCTGTTCAATTACCATGGCACTTACCGTCCCAACTCCTCCTCTTCTTGCCATGTATCCTATTTGGATTGCTGGTTGTGCGTTGTATGCGTGGGCCGCTTGGACTAGAAAGAGTTTCGGCATGTTGGCTAACTATATTTTGTTGACCACTATTGATACAATAGGGTTACTAAGAATGTTAAATATTATTTGAGAAAGGTCGGCGGGCCATAATCCGCAAGTTAGGTATTTGTGAGCCAGAAATCACATAGGAGAAAATATGAGTTATGTAGATGCCATGTGGGATCGCGACACTGACGCTGTTCATGTTGTAGAACGAGATCCTAAAAAAGGTAGGTTATTTCAAACTTTCCCGGCCAGGTATATGTTTTACTATCCCGACAGCAAGGGCAAGTATCGTTCAATTTTTAACGAACCGTTAAACAAGGTCTCGTGTAAAAATTATAAAGAATTCCAAAAAGAATTAAGAATACATAATGGGCAGAAGTTGTACGAAAGTGACATTAAGCCCGTGTTCCGCTGCCTTGAAGAAAACTACCTAAATAAAGATGCGCCTAAATTAAATGTAGCATTTTTTGATATTGAGGTAGATTTCGATCCTGAAAGAGGATACGCTAGCCCGGATGATCCTTTTATGAAGATTACTGCTATTGCTGTTCACTTGCAATGGTTAGATACAATGATCTGTTTGGCTATTCCTCCCAAAACATTAACCATGGAAGAAGCTAAAGAGCAGGTTAAAGAGTTTCCCAACACACACCTGTTTATTAGCGAAGCAGAAATGTTAGATACATTCTTAAACTTGTTAGAAGATGTAGATGTATTAAGCGGATGGAATAGTGAAGGTTTTGATATTCCGTACACTGTTAATCGTGTTATTAAAGTGTTAAGCAAAGAGGATACACGCAGATTTTGTCTGTGGGACAAATTCCCTAAGAAGCGTGAATACGAGAAATTTGGAAAGCAGGCCGAGACATATGATTTAATTGGCCGTGTACACGTTGATAGTTTAGAATTATATCGCAAATATACATACGAAGAACGCCATAGCTATCGACTAGATGCCATTGCTGAATACGAGTTAGGCGAAACTAAAACAGTATATGAAGGTACATTGGATCAGTTATATAACAATGACTTCCGTAAGTTTATTGAATACAACAGACAAGACTGTGCGTTGTTAGACAAATTAGATAAGAAACTAAAATTCATCGACCTAGCCTCAACAGTGGCACACGAAAATACAGTATTAATACAAACTACAATGGGTGCTGTTGCTGTGACCGAACAGGCAATTATTAACGAAGCACACCATAGAGGATTAATTGTTCCAAGTCGAATCAACAGAGATGACATTACAGATACACAGGCAGCAGGTGCCTATGTTGCTTATCCCAAGAAAGGACTACATGATTACATAGGGTCAATGGATATTAACTCACTGTATCCGTCTGTGATTCGTGCGCTTAATATGGGTCCAGAAACTATTATTGGACAGTTAAGACAAGATTATACTAAATCTGAAATTGAAACCAAAATTGCCAAAGGTTCTAGCTTTGCGGCGGCATGGGAAGGTAAGTTCGGCAGTAATGAATATGAATTTGTCATGAGCAAAGATATAGCCAACGATATTACTGTAGATTGGGAAAATGGAGAAACTACTATTTTTAGTGGTGCCCAAATATATGAAATGATTTTTGAAAGTAATCAGCCTTGGATGCTTTCAGCAAATGGAACTATTTTTACACATGAGTTTGAAGGTGTTATTCCTGGATTATTAAAACGGTGGTATGCTGAACGTAAAGAGATGCAGACTAAACTTAAAGAAGCAATTAAAGCGGAGAATAAAATTGAAGAAGAATATTGGGATAAACGACAATTGGTTAAGAAGATTAATCTTAACAGCCTATACGGTGCTATTCTTAACGCTGGTTGCAGGTTCTTTGATAATCGTATTGGGCAATCCACAACTCTTACCGGAAGAAGCATTGCTAGGCATATGGCCGGGAAAATAAATGAAGTGATTACCGGTGAATATAATCACCTAGGTAAAAGTATTATATACGGAGACACTGACTCTGCATATTTCTCAGCATACACAACACTGCGGAAAGAAATCGATAAAAAAGAAATTTCCTGGACTAAAGAGTCAGTGGTCCAACTGTACGATACTATCGCTGAAGAAGTTAACAGTACATTCCCACAGTTTATGCTTGATGATTTTCATTGCCCAAAATCACGTGGAGAAGTTATTAAGGCCGGACGTGAACTTGTTGCCATTAAAGGATTATTCATTACTAAGAAGCGTTATGCTGTATTGTATTATGACAAAGAAGGCAAGCGTAGTGATATAGACGGTAAGCCGGGTAAGATCAAAGCTATGGGCCTAGATTTGAAACGTAGTGATACTCCAGAATTTATGCAAAAGTTCTTAGAAGAAGTACTAACTCGTGTACTAAATGGTTCAGAAGAAACTGAAATTCTTGATATAATCAGTGAATTTAGAACTGAATTTAAGAATAGACCGGGTTGGGAGAAAGGTAGTCCAAAACGTGCTAACAACATTGCGGAATATCAAGAGAAGGAAAAGAAAGCAGGTAAGGCCAATATGCCAGGCCATGTACGTGCAAGTATTAACTGGAATACATTAAAGCGTATGAACGGTGACAAATATAGTCAGCAGATTGTTGACGGTATGAAAGTTATTGTTTGTAAGGTAAAAGATAATCCGTTAGGCTATACTAGCGTAGCATATCCTGTAGACGAACTTCGATTACCTAAATGGTTTCAAGAACTACCGTTTGATCATGCCGAGATGGAATCTACTATTATTAACAATAAAATCGAAAACCTTATCGGAGTACTAGAATGGGATTTAGATTCAACTACTCAAAATAACACATTTGGAAATTTATTCAGTTTTGAATAAATTTTATTTGACATTAACCAAAAACCTAAATATAATTAAACAAAGGATATAACCATGCAAGACTTATTAAAAGATATCGTAGGACATACACACAATCTTGGCTTTTTAAATATTGTTAAGATCTCGGGTGATGATTCTAAAACCTCGATCGATTCAATGGCTGACGATAGATCAGTTATTATGCAAGCAGAAACTGCCGATCCACATCCAGACATGATAGGAGTGTTTGGTATGCCACAACTTAACAAACTTAAATACCTTTTAGATTGCCCGGAATATAAAGAAGGTGCTTCAATTGAAGTTGTAAAAGCAATAAGAAATGACGAAGAACTTCCAGTTGGACTTCACTTTGAAAATGCAGGCAAAGATTTTAAGAATGACTATCGGTTTATGAATACCGAAATTATTAACGAAAAACTTAAAACTGTTAAGTTCCGCGGAGTTAAATGGGATGTTGAAGTTAGTCCTACTGTACAGTCTATTCAACGGTTTAACTTCCAAGCAGGTGCCAATAACGAGCACACAACTTTCTTGGCTAAAACAGATGGTGCAAATCTAAAATTTATTTTTGGCGATCAGGCAACACACGGTGGCGAATTTATTTTTGCAACCAATGTAGTAGGTAGCCTAAATAAAGCATGGACATGGCCAGTAGCCAGTGTATTAGGTATTTTAAAAATTGCAGATGCTAACAATGCTAAAATCAGTTTTAGTAATGAAGGTGCTATGCAAATTACACTAGATAGCGGTATTGCTACTTACAAGTATATTATTCCAGCTAACGCATGATAAAAAGCCTTACACAACAGGGAATGTTTACACAGGTTAGCAATGGCTCTCCTGCTTCGACATTTTATCAAACTGGACAACCTATGTCCGGTCAGGTAAGATATTGTAATAACGAATTTGAAGTTTACGACGGCTCAATTTGGCATAAGATACAAGGTTCATATGCAAGTGTAGGATTAACATCAAGCGCCGAATCTGCAATAAATTGGGCATTAGGTAAAATGAACGAAGAAAATGAACTTAAAAAATTAAGTAATGAACACCCTGCTGTTAAGATTGCATATGAAAATATGAAACGTGCCGCCGAACAATTAGAAATAACACAAATATTAAGCAAAGAAGAATATGAATCCACCAGTTAATTTAACGCCCTTACAGAAAGACTATGCTGTCTATTTGCCAGCTATTAGTAGTTTCTATAGCACCTATGTTGCTAAACAGAGATTAGAAGAATTTGTACCAAAGGATCGTATTCCGGCAGATTTTGATCGAGGTATCGAAGGTATGAACTTTTTAAATCCTGAACAAGGATATTTTACCTACAAATATGGTCTGTACTCTGCGGGTCATGCACAACTAGACTTGAATAAATCAATGACACAAGAGTCAATGATTCAACAGCGTGACAGAAATAACACAATGATCTTAGGTGACTCCGGCGGATATCAAATTGGTAAAGGTGTTCTTAAATTTGATTGGTTAGATTTTGAAGGTAAGAGTGCTAATAAAACTCGTCAAAATATTTTAGAATGGCTTGAATTAACTGCTGATTGGTCAATGATGCTAGACGTTCCTACGTGGGCTTGCGATCATATTCACAGTCCAAAGACAGGATTAAAAACATTTGAAGATTGTTTAGATAAAACTCGCTTTAACAACAAGTACTTCTTAGATAATCGATTAGGTCAGACTAAATGGCTTAATGTTTTACAAGGTGGCGATTGGGATACTGCCGAACAGTGGTACCAAGGTGTAAAAGAATTTAGCGACCCAATTGGCCCATACGCAGGCAAGGAAGCAGAAGGTTGGGCTTTTGGTGGTGCCAATATGTGTAAAATGGATATTACTCTTAAGCGTCTAATGACACTTAGAGAAGACGATTTGCTCAAAGGCAAAAACTGGATCCACTTCTTGGGTACAGCTCAGTTAGACTGGTCATGTTATTTGACCCTTATTCAACGACAAATCAGGAAACATATCAATGAAGAAATTACCATATCTTTTGACTGCGCCTCACCGTTTATTGCAACAGCACACGGACTTGTCTACACCAACGCAGTCCACACACCCAAGCGGTGGAGTGTTATTATGGACAAAGCCCCAGATAATAAAGCCTTGTCAGGAAGCAACATACCTTTCCCATTCGAAAGTGAAATTGGCCGTAGGTTAACTATTGGAGATATTTGTCACTATGCACCGGGCATGTTAAACAAAATTAACAAAGAAGGCAAAACAAGTTGGGATAGTTTTGCCTATGCGTTAATGATGGGGCATAATGTATACTGTCACATTGTTGCCGTACAACGTTCTCAACAATTAATGGACATCGAAATTGCTAAAACCAAAGATAAACTTCATTGGAGTCATTGGAAGAAAGTTAAATCAGGAGATATGAGTGATGAATATTCAGATTGGGTTCCACGTAACATCCTGTATTTTTCTACACTAGTTGAAGATTTGTTTAATACCAAAAACAAAACTGAAGCATTTGAAATGATCGATAAAGCTATCCCGTTTTTAAAATCATTAGAAGGTGCTCGATTGCAAGGCGGTCCTGCTCAAAATACATTTGGTAGTTTGTTTGCATTTGAAGAAGTAACGAACGCAGACGAAGTTGATTTAGGAAATCCGGATGACGACGAGTTACGTGCTTTGGAAGAATCAATATCTTGACAGTTGTTAGAATTTATTGTATACTAATAACATATGAATACGCCAGATCCTAAAGATATTCCTACTACTCCTGAAGAAGAAGAGTATTGGAAAGAATTAGAAAAAAAGCAGAAACAACAATGATACGTAATTACAGCACAGGCGAATCTCAAGAAGTAGTCTTCTTTACTGGTACAGAAATCGAGCATACACCTGCATACGGAATGCCAACTCTGTTTGTCACAGGTGTACAGTCTACTCAAGAAATACAAGATTGGTTAGATGATTTTGCCAGTTACGAAGATGTATCCAAACATATCAAGCATATTTTCTTTGGTGCTAATCACAGTTTCAATCCTACAGACAGATTAAATTGGCAACGTTGGGAAACTATGATTGAGTATTTTCTTGAAAGAGGATACTTGTGTTCATTAGATATTCCGTTAAGTTCTGTAGAAGAGTTCAATGACGGTGGATTGAATGATTACGATAACTTTATTCCGCAGATAAGAGTTCCGATTCCATATATTAAATTATGGAATTATAACACGATGCTTAAAATCGACGATAAAGATTTTAATGCTACTAATCCAGGCGTATGGTCCCACAGCCTGCACGATTTAAAAGATCGTAGTAAATTTACAAGTTGGGACCAATATAAAAATGACGAGATTTTATGAAAGAGTTTACTGTAAAAGAAGCCGTTGGCTTTAGACTTCGTGTTAAAAGCTGGAAATGTCTTAATCCTTCAGACCTTAACAGTCTTGAATTTATACAAGAATGCAAAGATACTGATGGTGGCATTATACATAGTTCAACATACAATTTTTTTATGACCGACGACGAGATTAAAAAACTGTGTGAAGGGTTGTTAAAATGATTATTAGACAAGATCAAAGACCGAACAAAATGATCTGGGTTACCTTACGCAAGGAAGGTATCCACTGCTACCCAGCAGCCGCAACAGATCCTAACTTAGCCACAGGAGATGAATATGATGTATCGTTCCTTGCTAATCCTCACCGCCACATCTTTCATTTCAGAGTGTGGATCAGTGTGCTCCACAATGATAGGGACATCGAGTTCATCCAATTCAAACGATGGCTCGAGTCGCTGTATAATGGTCAAGGTTCCGTTTTGAGCCTTGACTACAAGAGTTGCGAAATGATGTCAGAGGATCTGTATAACATTATTGCACTGAAGTATCCAAGTCGCGAGATATGGATTGAGGTCTCCGAAGACGGAGAAAATGGTTCTTTTATCAAATATTAATAAGGAAGTAAAATGGCAAATATTCCTGCCTATGTTCAAAAAACCCTTCGTATGAAGTCCGAAACTGCTAAAGTGTTTGACGACCTTGATGCTTGGTTGGATCATTGCAGATTTAATCTTCTTAACTACGATCCAAAAGATCTTTATAGATCCTTTGATTATAGAAACTTCCAGCGTGAGCAGGAATGGAAAGAACGCAAGGCCCGCAGAGAAGCTAATCCTAATAAGGAATATCGTGGCAAACGTTTTTCTAATTGATTTAGAAGCGGTATCAACCAGATACACGGGACAATGGCAGTCCCATGTACCTGCAATCTTACGGAAGAAAGGACACAATGTCAACATTATATCAGGTCCTACGGACATTCCTAGTGCTACCACTCCTGGAGCATTTCTCAACTTTGGCGGCACTAATATATACAAGGCTAGTCAAGTTGAGCAGATGGGTCGTTTATTTTGCTCCGGAGCAGTTAAGCCTGGCGATCATTTTTTGTTTACTGATGCTTGGCATCCTGGCATTATAAACTTAAAATATATGAGTGAGTTATTGAATATTCCAATAGTCACACATGGATTATGGCATGCTGGCAGTTACGATCCTCAAGATTTCTTAGGTCGTCTTGTTGGCAACAAGCCTTGGGTACGTAATGCGGAGAAAAGTTTCTTTCACGCATTTGATCATAACTACTTTGCTACAGATTTTCATATCAAAATGTTCTATACAAATTTACTAAATGATTATCCTACAGAGAATCCTTGGTATAGCGAACATTTAGAAGAAATACTAAACGGTGAAGAACCAAAGATTGTTCGTACGGGTTGGCCTATGGAGTATATGGATTCAACACTAACAGCATATAAAAATATGCCCAAGCGTGATCTTATTGTATTCCCTCATCGCATTGCTCCAGAAAAGCAAGTTGAAATCTTTCGAGACTTAGCTACACACTTACCGCAATACGAATTTGTTGTATGTCAGGATCAACAACTAACAAAGAATGAATATCATAATTTGTTAGGCGAGGCTAAAATTGTCTTCAGTGCTAGCCTGCAAGAAACATTAGGTATTGGTTGCTACGAAGGAGCCTTACTTGACGCAATTCCGATGGTCCCGGATCGCCTAAGTTATACAGAAATGTACTATGAAGGTTTTAAGTATCCAAGCGAATGGACTGAGTCATTTGCTCAATACGAATCATTTAGACTACAACTGTGTCACAATATTTTAACAACTATGACACATTATGAAAAACGATTACCACAATTAAAGAAACAGACAGCAGATTTGTCTAAATATTTCTTTTCGTCAGATAAATTATTGGAGAATATACACAAATGAAAATCGGAATCATCGGAGCTGGCTTTGTAGGTTCAGCTGTAAAAAACGCCTACGACACCTACGGAGTACCTGTAATTGTACATGATCCTGCTAAGGGTCTTGCATCTACATGGGAAGAACTTAAATCCTGTAACGGAGTATTTGTATGTGTTCCTAGCCCAACATTGCCGACTGGTGAATGTGACACAAGTATTTTAAAAGAAGTGCTTGTCAATTTATCCGGAATGGCTGGTGTTATTATCAGTAAAGTTACTGCACCTCCTAGTGTTTATGCATCGTTACATGTTCTATATCCTAATCTAGTTCATTCTCCAGAGTTTCTAGTTGCCGCTACTGCTAATGAAGATTACATTCATGGATTGTTTGGATTTGTCGGTGGCGACGAACACTACACTAAAATTGCCGAAGAAATTATCAGAGGCGGTCAAAGAAATATACAAGACGTCAAACATTGCTCTATTGCAGAGGCTGCTTTAGCCAAATACTCAATTAATTCATTCTTAGCATTAAAAGTATCTTATATGAATCAACTTTACGATATGTGTCAAGGATCAGGAATTAATTTTTCAAATATAGTAACCCTATTACAAGCTGAAAAACGATTAGGTAATAGTCACTTTCATGTTCCCGGATCGGATGGTAAAAGAGGGTTTGGTGGGGCATGTTTTCCAAAAGATACTGCGGCGTTACACTTTGAAGCTAGTAGGTCAGATGTAGATTTATCAGTCCTTAAATCTGCAATTGACTATAATAAGTTAATTAGAAAAGATTGATATTAACCTAAATAGATTGTATAATAATAAAAACATGGCAATCCCCTGCCTTAACATCGGAGAATAAAAATTGACAAATAAAGAAACAGCACTAGACGCTATGTATGGCGACGGTGGCTATCAAGAAGCGTATCTCGGAGACCATCTTCGTTTTAAAATGAAACGTGAGGGCAAACGCTTCTGGGCAGGTGATAACATTAGTGATTACGTCAACGAAGCCGACAAAGCAAAACTAATTCAAGAAACAACAGAAGCATTTGAGACAGTGCTTGATCGTTTGCTAATCGATCGAGAAACTGATCCAAACAGTAAAGGCACAGCCCGTCGATTAGCTAAAATGTATTTTAACGAAATAATGGCAGGAAGATATGAACCAGCACCAGACGCAACGGCATTCCCAAATGATAGTGAAGATAGGTACGAAGGTATGTTGGTTGTTCGCAGTGAGCTACGGTCCATGTGCTCTCATCATCACCAGCCTGTATCTGGGGTTGCCTACATCGGTATCATTGCCGCTAATAAACTCATTGGTCTTTCTAAATATACTCGTATCGCACAATGGTGTGCTCGTCGAGGAACACTACAAGAAGAACTCTGCAACGACATTGCTAGAGAAATAATGAAGGCAACTGATAGCGAGAATGTTGCTGTTTATATTCAAGCAACTCATGGATGTTGTGAAAATCGTGGCATTATGGCACACTCTAGTCTTACGCAGACTACAGTATTAAAAGGTGCGTTTAATACAGACGGTAATACTAAGAAAGAGTTTTTTGACAACATCAAACTACAACAGGAGTTTGCACCGCGATGAAATATATTACAAATAAATTTGAAAATATCCGATTACCCGTGGAAGAAGGCCTGCTGGAATGGCTACAGGAAAATTATCCAGCTTCAAAATATTTTATAAAGGAAATTTAAAATGGCAACAGTAAAAACAGTGAAATCGTTCGGCGATAAACTAATAAAGATCAGCGAATCATATACCATTAATCGTTATGATAACGGCTTTATGGTAGAAGCAGGCGGTCGCAACAAGAAAGGCGATTATGTCAATGCCAAGATTCTATGCAACACATTAGATGAAGTATTGTCGTTGGTTAAAGAAGCCGGCGAAATGGACTTAGACGTTTAAGGAGAAAATTATGTTTGGTGCAAACTATACAGATGGCGGTATTTTAAATTATCGCTCAGCAGAAGAAATTAATTCAGCAATGGGTCGGGTCTACGGACATATGAGTCTAGCAGTAATAGTATCGATGCTAGTTAGTTACTGGGTTGGAACTACTCCAGAATTATTGCAGTTCTTTTTTACAGGCGTAACAAAATGGATTGTAATCTTTTCACCGCTATTAGCAATATTTGGTATTTCTGCAGTATTGGCTAACAATCCTAGTAAAGGTGTAGCACAGTTATGTTTGCACGGATTTGCGGCACTTATGGGCTTGAGCTTTGCCACAATCTTTGCTGTGTTCACCATGGGGTCAATTGTGAGTGCATTCATGGGCGCGGCTGTACTGTTTGGTGTTATGAGTTTTTATGGATACTTTACCAAACGTAGTCTAGACAGCATGGGTAAGTTTATGTTTGTTGGATTAATTGCTATTGTTATCGCTAGCATTGTAAATATTTTTATTGGTTCTAGTGTAATGGCAATGGTCATTAGTGCCCTGGCAATCATTATCTTCTTAGGATTAACAGCATACGACACCCAAAAGATTCGTGAAGAACTTAGTGTAGACACAAGTCCTGCGGCGGAAGTTAGTGGTGCATTGACTCTTTATATGGACTTTATTAACTTGTTTATCAACTTGTTGCAGTTATTCGGCGATAGAAAATAATCATGTCAGTATACCTAATTAAACCTCTTGAAAAGAAAAGTGTTGTATACCACGTAGAAATGTTCCGTGAAAATGCGGACGGTTCTATCAGCTGGTTTAACATAGATGAAACGTATCGTTGGGGTCAAGGATTTATTGAAGCAGATATGGATTGTAACTTACCATATCAAGACAGTAATCTTGCCTATTGTGATCCTAACGCAGGTTGGGGATCCGAATTAGACGATAGTTGTGCCTGCTGGTTTGAATACAGCGATGATATTCCTGAAGAAGAAAAAGAAGCAATTGAATCAGCTTACCACGAAGGTGGGGCTGGTTGGCTATTTGATGGCGAACATGATTGGCAAGAAGAAGATTCAGCTGTTCACGTACTAGCGCCTTTTCAAGTTAGTCTTGTTGAAGATGACGGAACAGTTATTGAAGAAAATGTTGAGCTAAAAGCTAGACCAAATCCAAGCACATCTTGGCCGTTTAGTCCGGAATTTCCTAAGGAAGATTAAAATGAACTCAGTTGACATGGCAAATAATTTAATTTTTAGAGCCAAAAATTTACAAGAATTTACAATAACAACAGAAGTACCGGATGATTTTAAATTTCACGGTACTATTCCGTTTGATATGGAAATTGTTGGAAGTATTTTAGAGGCCAAGGTGTGGGCTGTTGATTTCGACGAAGCCGTAAACAAACTCAATTCATTTTTGGAGATTTGTAAATGAAATGGTTTTTAAATTGGTTAGACCAGTTAGGTCGTAGAAGAATTATTTACGACAGATTAGATGACGAGCCATATTTAGAACGATATTATATATTCCTTAAAGATAGAAATAAATTTCCATTTAACATTTTTTTACATAAATTTCTTAAATCAGATCCAGACGATGTACATGATCATCCATGGCCCTATGCTTCACTAATTTTAAAAGGTGGATACTATGAATGGGTTCCTATTTTTAGTGACGGAAAGAAAATAGGAGAAATGTGTCATTGGAGAGGCCCTGGACATTTTCGAATCTGCAATGCCAATAGTTACCATCGTGTAGAACTTGATCCCGAAATTACTGCATGGACATTGTTTATGCCCGGTCCACAACGTCGAGAATGGGGATTTTGGTTTAAAGATAACTGGGTGCATAACGAAACATATCTAAAAGAAAGAGCCAAAAAATGAATAAAGATAAAACAGTACAGCGAATGATTGAGCTAATGGCGCCAGTTGAACAGCAAATTATGATGTGTGATAATAGTGAAGATTTGTTAATGATGGCCTGTGCCATGTTGACCACAGTTAAAGATCTATTTGATTTGCATATTGGCGAAGATGGACGTAAAAAAATGTTTAAGGATTTTGTATGAACACTAAAGAAAGAGAAGTGATGAATATCCTTAGTGAAGAATGTGCTGAGGTAATTCAAGCAGTTAGTAAATGTCATAGATTTGGCTTGAATAATTTTAAACCAGGTAAACCAAAAACAAACTGTGAACATTTAGAAGAAGAAATCGGTGACCTTTTAGCTATGGTAGATATTTTAGTTGACATCGGAGTGGTTGATCAAGTATCATTAGAAGTAGCAAAAATAGCTAAAATAGAAAAACTAAAGAAATGGTCGAACATTTATGAAAATCAAAATCAGTGAAATTTTTTATTCCGCACAAGGTGAAGGACGCTTTATTGGCGTCCCATCAGTGTTTCTACGCACCTTTGGGTGTAACTTTAAATGTGCCGGCTTTGGTTGTGCTCCGGGAGTTAAATCAGCAGAAGCAGATGATATTGCTAAACAAGTGCATCTATACAAAGACTTTAACAGTCTTCCATTAGTTAATACAGGTTGTGATAGCTATGCTAGTTGGCATCCTGCATTTAAAGATTTAAGTCCTTCGTACAGTACAGACGAAATTGTACAAAAGATGCTGGCATTGACACCCAATAATAAATGGGTACAAGAAAACGGGAATGATGTACATTTGGTCATAACGGGTGGGGAGCCGTTACTAGGTTGGCAAAAGGGCTTTGAAGAAATCCTTGCTCATCCATTAATGCAGGATATTCGTAATGTGACATTTGAAACAAATGGTACACAACCACTTCATGAAAAATTTAAAAAGTTTCTAGAAGAATGGTATTTCTCTAAACGAGAAATTACATTTAGTGTCAGTGCTAAATTAAGTTCGTCTGGCGAGAAATGGGAAGAAGCAATTAAGCCCGAAATTGTGCAAGAGTATGCTTCATGGGGTCATACATACTTAAAGTTTGTTGTCGAAACAGAAGAACATTTTAAAGAAGTTGATGTGGCTGTTAAGGAATACCGAAACGCCGGATTTGACGGCAGTGTCTATGTTATGCCACAAGGCGGAGTTGTTGCACCTTATGCCGCTAATCGAGTGCGTGTTGCTGATTGGGCAGTTAGTAAAGGTTATTATTATAGTCCAAGGTTGCATGTTGATCTTTGGGGAAATGGATGGGGCAAATAATGTTTAATATAGTTAAAATTTGGACATCTTTTAAAGATAACCTCAGAAAAAATAGCGAAGCTAAAAAATATCAAACAGTTGAAAAGCCTCAAACTTCTAAAGATGCAAAAGAACTAGCAACCGCTAACAAAGAACCTTATATTGTTGTTTTAAATACTCATGTAAATCCAGAGAATGTACGAAATGGATTTTTTGAACTTGACTGGAATGAGTTTTTTGTGTTACAATTAACTAACTTCGGATATCAGGGTACAACTGAGGAAGAAATTGTCAATGCATGGTTTCAAGATTTGTGCCGTGGAATAGCAGACGAAGAAGGCATTTCAATGGACCAACGTCCAATGGGATATATTAATGTTAAACCGTTAGCGGGCGGTAAGTCCGAGGTGAGTTAATGACTTATATTATTGTCGATACAGCAAATACATTTTTTCGTGCCCGTCACGTTGTTCGTGGTGATGCTAGTGAAAAAGTAGGCATGAGCTTACAAATTATTCTTAACAGTGTGCGAAAAGCATGGAGAGAATTTGGAGGCAAGCATGTTGTATTCTGTTTAGAGGGGCGTAGCTGGCGTAAGGATCATTACGAACCCTATAAGAGGAACCGCTCCGACGCTCGGGCCGCGCTGAGCCCTCGCGAGGCCGAGGAAGATAAACTATTCTGGGAAACATTTGATCAGTTTAAAGACTTTATTACAGATAAAACAAACTGTACAGTATTACAACATAAACAATTAGAAGCAGACGATCTTATTGCTGGATTTATTCAAAGTCATCCAAACGACAGTCATGTTATCATTAGTACAGATGGCGATTTCGCACAATTGATTGCTCCTAATGTAAAACAATATAACGGTGTAATGGAAATTACAACTACACACGAGGGCTATTTTGATGCTAAAGGTAAACCTGTTGTTGATAAGAAAACTAAACAAGTCAAGCCGGCGCCGAATCCGTCCTGGTTGTTATTTGAGAAGTGTATGCGTGGAGACACCTCCGACAACATCTTTAGTGCTTATCCGGGAGTACGTGAGAAAGGCACAAAGAATAAAGTTGGTCTCCGTGAGGCCTTTGCTGACAGGGGAACAAAAGGATACTCTTGGAACAACATGATGTTGCAACGTTGGTCCGATCACGAAGGTGTCGAGCATCGTGTATTAGACGATTATAATCGAAATGTTAAACTATGTGACTTAACAGCACAACCTGATGAAATTAAAGAAGTAATAAAAGATACAATTTCTAAGGCAATTACCGCAGAAAAAAGCATTCCGCAGGTAGGTGTTAGACTGTTAAAACTTTGTGCAGAATACGATTTGAATAAGATAAGTGAACAGGTACAAAGTTATGCAGAACCATTAAATGCGAGGTACGTAATATGAATGCAGTTGCCAAAGTTCTTGTGCCAAATAAAATATGGATTGTCGAAGACAAGGGTATTAAATTAGGTACTTTAAATAAAGAAAAAAAAGGTTATAGTTTCTTTAGACAAGGCCAAAAAGTAAATCTAACAGACATTAGCGAGTTGAATAAACAATTTGGGCTAGCTCTTTTTGACGAAGGTATTAAAAAAGTTAAAGCGACTTCAACCCCAATTTCGAATCTAGTACATGATTTTCCATGTGGTAGTAAACCATTTAATCCTGTTTATAATATTAAAAAACGATTGCCTATATATGCAAAAAGCGGCAAAAGTAAGAGCTTATATTGCGCCGGGTACTATGTTATACAATTCCGCAAAGGTTGGGTTAAAAGCTTCTGTCCAAAACTAATTACATTAGAAAGATATCCTTACCAGGGACCATTTAAAACTGAGGCAGAAATGCGAACAGTCCTAAATGCAATGAGTAAACAATGAAACCGTTAAACACCATTCCAATAGAAGACTTTCTAAATAAGGCACGAATTGCTGTAAAAAGTAATCAGAAACAGGTTGTTTTAGACATTAAAGAGGTGCAATCATTGCATGATAGTCTAGCAATAGTAATGACTAGGCTAAGTGGTGAATTAGATCAAATACTTGGCTCTGCACAGTCAGCATCCGGTCCTGCCCAAGTTAAAATGGACGGCGGCAATTTTTAAATAACTCGATAAATATATACGTACATTTGGAGTGCGTATATAATGAGTAGACCAAAACCTAAAGTGCTATTAGAAATTACAGATAAAAAGACTTACAAAACAGAACAGGTTTTAGAAGCTGATGCCATTTGGGCGGTATTTTATAAAGATCAGCCAGTCAATCTCAAAACATCAAGCATTGTTGCACAACAAATCGGCCCTAAGTATAAAAAGGTTAGTTTTTCAAATAGCGGACATGCAATTAATCTAGCAGAAAAACTCAACAAACTGTTCAACTGTACAGACTTTTCCGTTTTTAAATTAACTACAGGTGAGCGTTTAATAGAATGATCGATAAAAGAGATCTGACAAAGAAGTTTATGGATCAGCTATCTTTGCCAATAGATGAAAAATCTTTTAGAAAACACCACATACTTTGGTGGATGAATCCCAGAAATGCCCATTCGAATAGTCTTCGACTAACTGATGTAGGATTTAAAATCTTAACAGAAAAATTGGGCATGACAAAATATGATGTTATTTTTCCAGAAGATACTGAATGGAGTTCCGGGCTAATTCTTCGTTTAGATAAATTTTTGGAAAGTCCCTACTACATAGACAGAAAGTTTATTTCTGTTTTTAGAGAAAAAACAGCAGTTGAACTTATCCTTTTCAGCGGAAATATCCAAAAATACACACAGGCTAAAGTAGCGTCGCAAAAAAACAACAAAGAATCTGCTTGACAAAGTGAACAAATGCCTGTATAATTAATACTGTTACATAACACAACATGTATTTTTAGAAAGGTAAAACATGTCTGAAAAATTCTCCGCTAACCGAACCGTTAGTCCAAACGAAGCAAAACGTAGTCTTCGTAAATGTGTTAAAATTAAACGTCCAATTTTTCTCTGGGGAGCTCCGGGTATTGGTAAATCGGATATCGTTAAACAAATTGGTGACGAGCAAGATCGCGAAGTTATCGATGTTCGTTTAAGTCTTTGGGAACCTACTGATATTAAAGGTATCCCTTATTACAATGCTACTGCTAATACAATGACGTGGGCACCTCCTGCAGAATTGCCTACTGATCCAGAATCTACTGCAATTCTGTTTTTAGATGAATTGAACTCAGCGGCTCCTGCTACACAAGCGGCGGCATATCAACTTATCTTAAATCGTCGTGTAGGTACTTACAAATTGCCAGCAGGTGTTAGTATTGTTGCCGCAGGTAACCGTGAAACTGACAAGGGCGTAACTTATCGTATGCCTGCTCCGTTGGCAAATCGTTTCCTACATTTGGAATTGCGTACAGATTTTGATGACTGGCTCCAATGGGCTACCGCTAATAAACTGCACGAACAAGTTGTAGGTTATTTGGGTTTTGCTAAACAAGACTTGTACGACTTTGATCCAAAGTCTAGCTCACGTTCATTTGCTACTCCACGTAGCTGGTCGTTTGTTAGCGAACTGCTCGGCGACGAAGATTTGGACGAAAATACGTTGACCGATTTAGTGTCAGGTGCTGTTGGCGAAGGATTGGCTGTTAAGTTTATGGCTCACCGTAAAATTGCCAAACAGATGCCTAATCCTACAGACATTTTAGAAGGTAAGGTTGAGAAAATTAATATTAAAGAGATCAGTGCTATGTACTCGTTGAGTATTAGTATGTGCTATGAACTCCAAGAAGCAGACCGTAAAAAGGCTAAGAACTGGGATTTAATGGCTGATAACTTCTTTAAGTTTATGATGGAAAACTTTCCAACTGAACTTGTTGTTATGGGTGCCAAAGTTGCTCTTACCAATTACCAGTTGCCGTTTGACGCTAGCAAATTGCAACATTTTGATCGCTTCCATGATAAGTACGGCAAGTACATTATCCAAGCAATGGAAGGTTAAAAGGGGGCTCTTTGGAGCCCTTTTTACTTGCTCTTTTGTATTTTTGAGTATATAATAATATATACACTGAAAGGAATATTATGTCATCTGTAATGAAAGCTGAAAAAATTAAAAAGCCATTAAAAACTAAAGAATATTCTCAATCTGAAAAAAATAAGATTGTTGAAAAATTAATTCTTGCTAGAGTTGGTCTATTGCTTCGTCATCCGTTCTTTGGCAATCTTGCTACACGTATGAAGCTAATCGATGCAAGTGACTGGTGTGCTACACTTGCCACTGACGGTCGTAATTTTTATTATAACTGCGAATTTGTAGATAAACTTAAACCTAAGGAAGCAGAGTTTGGCTTTGCTCACGAAGTCCTACATAACGTGTTTGACCACATGGGTCGTCGTGATGGACGAGATCCTCAGTTATCAAATATTGCCGCAGACTATGCCGCAAATCAAATTCTTGTAGATGAAAAAATTGGTGTAGTGCCTAGTTTTATTAAAATCTTCCAAGACAACAAATATCGTGGCAAAAGCTATGAAGAAATTTATTCAGAACTAGAAGAAAAAGCAATTAAAATTGACATTAGTTCACTCGGTGAATTGTTAGACGAGCACCTAGACGATGGGGACGGAGAAGGTGGGGACGGAGACGACGATAAAGAAGGCAATAAAGAAGGCCGAGGCCGTCCAAGACTCACAGCCGAAGAAAAGAAAAAAATTAAAGACGAAATTAAAGAAGCAATGGTTGCCGCCGCACAGGCCGCAGGCGCAGGTAAAGTACCTGCAGGTATTCAACGCATGATTAAAGACTTTACCGAGCCAAAAATGGATTGGCGTCAAATGTTGCGTATGAATATTCAGAGCATCATTAAAAGTAATTTTAGCTTCCAACGTCCAAATCGTAAAAGTCAACATTGCGGTGCTATACTTCCGGGTATGATGAACGAAGAAACTATCGATGTATCAGTTGCCATTGATATGAGTGGTAGTATTTCGGACAAACAAGCTAAAGATTTCCTCAGTGAAGTTAAGGGTATCATGGAAGAATACACTGACTTTAAACTAGATCTCTGGACGTTTGACACAGAAGTTTACGGGTATAAACAATTTACAGGCGACAACGCTGATGAAATTATGGAATACGAATGTCAAGGTGGTGGTGGTACTGATTTTGAAGCCAATTATAACTTCATGAAAGAACAGGGCATTGAGCCAAAACGCTTTATTATGTTTACAGACGGATATCCTTGTGGTAGTTGGGGCGATGAAAATTATTGCGAAGCCTTGTTTATTGTACACGGCAACGAAACCATAATTGCACCCTTCGGTCAGACTGCACATTATAAATAAAGTAGGTAGATAATGGCACTAGCAAGAGGTAGAGTTAATCCGCTTAATGTACTTAACTTAAGAAAGCTCAAACACATACCTCCGCATTTTGCTAAAATGTCTGTACAGAGTGTAAGAAATGCCGATGCAATAGATGGGTGGATATATCATTATTTAGACAGCAGATATTGTATTAAAATTTCATACATTGTCGGACATGATAAAAAGTTAGTAGAAGTATGTGAAATTGGTGTTGAAGATCCTAAAGAACTTTCTATGTTGAGTTTAGGATGTCCACATCTAAATTAAAGGAAATATAAATGGAAAACCAAGAACAACAAACAACAGAAGCGACAGAAACAACAGGTCAAAATCCAGAATTGACTATTGTAGATTTACAAAATATCAAGGCAATTGTCGAAGTATGTGCTCGACGTGGTGCATTTCAAGCAAATGAAATGGCCGCTATAGGTACAGTCTTCAATAAGTTGTCAACCTTTTTAGAAGCAGTTGCACCGCAATCTTCTGAAGAAACAACAGCAGAAACGCCATCTGCTTAATAGGAGAAAATTATGAAACACGTTGGCAAAATGAAAAACAACTCGGCTAGGGTTGTAGTTGCATATCGAACAGTTCCAGGCGAGCCCTTAAATTGTTTAATTATAGGAACCCAGGGACTCGGTGATAGCTATCATGACACACTTATGAATGTTGTCGACAGTGATAGCGGTCAACAGGCCAACGATTTGGCCGATGTACTAGCAGCCAGGAGATTTCCAGATGGTAGTAACATGTTAGGGTATCTCCACTCAAATGGGCATCTTAGAAAAGTTTCCACTAACCTAGTACTAATGACTCCGGATACTAAGACTTCAATTCAACTAGATCAGTTAAATGCAATTATTGCAGAGCAACAAGGTAAAACAGTCGAAGACCTGGCAGTAGACAATACTACAATCCCCCCTACTCCTACTGAATCTAAAAAGACAGAAGCACAAGGAAAGGGATTTGAAATGTCGCCCTCCGAAATGCGATCACGTGCAGATGCTTTATATAAGGAAGCCGCGAGGTTGCGAAAAGAGGCGGATGAACAAGATCCCCCTAAAAGTAAAACTAAGAAGGCTACTGCTACAACTGAATGATTGGTTTCATAGTTAAGCAAGTCAAAGGCATAGGCCGAAAGGTCATGCCTTTTATTATACCCGAAGAGTACAAAGAAATGAAACACCCAGAATACGCATACCTAGATGTATTAAAAGATATTTTAGCAACAGGGGAACATCGTCCTGATAGAACCGGTGTAGGAACCATTAGTAAGTTTGGTCTGCAGATGAGGTTTGATCTTACCAAAGGATTTCCGGCTATTACTACAAAAAAATTAGCCTGGAAATCAGTTGTATCGGAATTGCTTTGGTTCATAAGCGGTAGTGGTGATGAAAGAAAATTAAAAGAAATATTACACGGGGATTCTACCAGCGATAAAAAAACTATTTGGTCAGATAATGCCGAGTCCCAATATTGGCGACCAAGATCTAAATTTAAAGGAGATCTTGGTCGAGTATACGGGGTTCAATGGAGGACTTGGAGGGCTCCTGTGTTTGGTGCTAACAAAATGGGATTAAGACATGTAGATCAATTACAAGATCTAATTAATAGTCTTACCAACGATCCCTACAGCAGACGCCATATTATAACAGCATGGAACCCGGGAGAACTAGATGCTATGGCACTTCCGCCTTGCCATATGATGTCTCAGTTTTATATTACTACAGACGGTAAATTAAATTGTCACATGTACCAACGATCGGCTGATATGTTCCTAGGAGTTCCATTTAATATTGCCAGTTATGCGCTACTTACTCATATGCTTGCACACGTTTGTAATTTATATGTAGGGGAGTTAGTTATAACATTTGGCGATGCACACATTTATGAAAATCATGTAGAACAAGTTAAAGAGCAATTAGAAAGAAAACCCTTAGATTTGCCTAATATTGTTCTTAATGCTGATGTTCAGAATATTAATAAGTTTACCATGCAAGATATCGAGTTAACTGACTACCAATCTTGGGATGCTATTAAAGCGGATATGGCTGTTTAAACTTTGATTTCAATTACTCCAGGGACATCACCCGAGTAATTTTCTAAAGCAATACCTAATACAGAATTAACTGAATCAAGTTGATCGTTAAATGCTGTTGCATGTCCCGGTAAAATACTGGTTGTTAATAGATCGCCTTTATTAATTGTTCCAGCTACTTTACAAGGAACTCGTCCTTTTAGAGCAATATATGGATGCGTATCATCAGTTCCGGCAGCATCGTTCATTGTATAGGCTGGATTGGTACTAACTACTCCTGCAACTCTTACATCACCACGTTGGTCAGTTGTTGTTACTTCTTTTCCTCCACCTATGATTAAAACGGTTCCAGGTCCGTATTCTGAATCTGCATGATATCGTTCAGCAAGATCGGCTGAGTAAGTAGCTCTTAATCTACTTGCGCCGACTAGATACCAATCTCCTTTAATATCTCCACGACTAGTAACTAGGTCACCAGTTGCTACTATTGAGCCAGTAATAACATTACCAGTATGTACTCCAGCTGTTGCTCCAATAAAAGCACCAGATGTACCGGTTGTTCTAAACGTAGTCGCTACAAGAGTAGTGGCTGTTATTATTGTTGCTACCACGTTTGTTGCTGTAAAGTTAATGCTATTTAAATTAGTTGCACTAATACGGGATGTTCCTAATATAGTTTCTGCAACTATACCATGTGTAACTGTAAGAGTGTTAATATAACTATAAGAAAATCTAGCGGCGGTTGTTCCTAGATCAATGCCTTGTCCAGCTGTATTAGGCAGAATTTGTCTATTAATTATTGAAAGAATGTTTGTTTCGGTATTATTAACGCCGTCGTTATATCTGATATTTAAATCTAATTTATTTCCATTAATAACAGAAATTACTCCCTTTTCTGCTGCCTGGTCTGAATAAACCTTTATCATAGGCAACGGACTACCGATAGTAATACCTGCATCATTAGGGATAGTTAATCCATAATTAATAGCGTTATCAAAATCTGTTTTTAATACATATTCGTCGGCTTCGTGGTCGCCCAATCGCTCAGCATGTCTTGCTGTTCCCCAAAGAAAATATCCACTTTCACTAGATTTACCAGTAGTAGGGTGGGCGCCTTGAAGTGTAATACCTTGCTTAATTGTTAAGAAATTTTCAAAGTGAAGATCATCTGCTATGTTAGGAGTATATTGGTCCCTAGAGAAAACTGCTACAACTTCCTTCTTTAGATCATCTTCAATTTTTGCCTTTAATACATAGTGCTGATTATTACTATCGTCTGTAGTTAAACTAGCCTGTATATTAATTCCAGTAAATTCTGAACTCTGTGGTCCAATTAAAACATAACGTGTGCCGTTATTAAAATATAATTTTTGCTCGTATTCGTTAAACCACAGATCCCCTTTAACTGCCCCGCGTGGCTGAGCCGTACCTAGATCAAAATTTTGTATACTTTTAAATCTAACACCATCATAAACAGTTAAATGCTTATTTGCCGTATCATACCAAAGTTGCCCTATTAAGGGAATTGAAGGCTGTGAACTATTTGCAAAATTTTCTAACAATTTGACAAGGTCTTGATTTAATATTTCGCCATAGCCGGCATAATTTTTACCTACAAATGTTAGATCAGATGCTGTTCTATCAATAGAACCATCTCCGATAGTAGCTAATTTTGTACCGTTTGACTTATATAAAATGTAAGGCATTGTTTGTTAACCCTTGTTTCCTGTTATATTTATAGGACTATTGCTTCTATTAGTTTTACACTAATATCACTATTTGTTTCTAATGCTACTGCAAATACTTTGTTAGAATGATAAACTCCCGATACTGCTACTCCGTTATTACTGGCAATTAATTCATCACCCTTTTTAACAGAGCCTTCAACTTTGACAGGAACTCGTCCTTTTAGAGCAATATATGTACCGCCTTTTAGTGCGCTGTTCATCATGTATGCAGGATTAGCACTAACTACTCCGATTGCACGTTGTCCCCATGCGCAGGCAGTAACTTCTTTTTCTCCCCCAACAACTACTACCGTGCCTACCTCGTAGTCGTTATCTGCAAGATATTTTTCTGCAAGGTCGGCATAATAAGCACTGGTAGCTGTTCCTATAAAAAACGTAGCATTTACATTATTTGCAAAAATGTTACCGTCTACATCACGCTCAACTATGGTAGATGCGTTAGATGATGTGTCAGCATATATATAATTTGCAGGTGCTACAGAACTTAATAAAGAATCAGCTCTTGTGGCAGTCATTGCAGTGCCGGCACCAAATTCATTTTCTGGTTTCCAATAAGGTGCATTATTTCCAGCAACTAAAACATGTCCGTTACCTATATAGGGTAAGAATGTAGATCGCCCGGCAGCAGTTTGGTATGCTATAGATCCGACTGCGCCCCCTGATAAATTAGTTGCTGTAGTAACATTACCTAATAAAATTTCATTTGGGGCAGACCAATGAGGCGTAGAACCGCCAGATACCAGCACACTAGATGCTGTGCTAATAGATACAAATCCCGTATACCCTGGACTAGTTTGATAAAGAATTGCGCCCGAGGTGCCATTTCCTACGTTGGTTGCAGTTGTAGCAAGATTACTGTATGTGCTTCTTCCATGAAGCTCAACATCGCCCGTTGCATGATTTTTAAAAGTAATTCCTCTATATACATGAGGGATACCATTAATATAATTTTGTCCCGAATTAACATCAAAATCATCTGGGCTAATAATTCCTATTGTTTCATCGTTAACTGTAAGATGTATTACTGCGTGAGGATTGTTATATAAATCATATGTTGCCGTTGAAACAAATCGAGTAGTTCCAAACCCTGTTGTACGTTCAGGACCTATTAAAATATAATCAGTTCCATCGTGAATATTTAATTGCTTTTTGGCACTGTCGAACCAAATATACCCGCCGCGGCCAGTTGTGGGTTTGTCATTAGAAATTTCACTAATAGCGTTATATAACCATTCGCCACCGGTGTATACTCTTAGATAGCGCTCTTCGCTATCATACCATAATTGTCCTTTAATCGGACTGCCGGGGGCAGATCCGCCTGTAAAATTTTGTAATAGCCATAAAAAATTTTCATTCTGGACTGTTCCAAAATTACTATAATTTCTTCCTATAAAGTTAAGGCTAGAGGACCCGGAATCTACAACTCCATCTTCCAATTCTACCAGTATTGTCCCGTCATAATTTTTTATTTCATATGGCATCTTCTATTCCTTAAACTTACACGATTTCCCCGTCATAGGTCCAAATCAATGTACTATCCACTCTAAATTGTCTAATCTTATATGTAATTGTTGGTACTAAAGTTTGTTGTGTTGATGTTCCAGCAACAGCAGTTACTACCGACACAGAACTTGTAGCGTTGTTTTTATCTACAGTTTCAGTTGCCACATTTAAATTTAATAATGCAGAAGGTTTATTTATAGAAACACTACTGCATAGTATACGAATTCTTGTTCCTGTTGAAATATTGTAAATATCGTCGCCTGTCTGATAAATGTCGCTTAACACAGCGTTCATTGTACCCGAAGCAGTTGTAAGAACAAAGACATTTCCTATAGTTGAAGTAGAAACGGTAAAATGTGTATTATCAACAACATCTTTTACATAGTATGTTGTAGCAGTTGTAATATTACCAAAAGTAGTTCCGAGGAAGGTTAGCACTGTTCCCGATGTAATTTGTGATGTTCCGTCACACGTGATCTGATTTGTTTCGCCTATTGTGTCAGAACATACCATTATAATTTGTGTGTTCAAGATTGGCATTAATTTGTTAAGATAAGAAATAATACCGTTTTCTACAGGCTCTGCAAAATTAGTTACATCCATTGATAACACAGTAGTTGCGTTATTTTTTTGTTGAATTTGATCATCTACGTATTGTTTATTGGCCGCGTCGGTGCCTACACTCGGGGTTGCTAAACTAGATATAGTTTTACTATTAACATCTATTGTGCCGGACCCAGTTGCGTTAAAATAAAGCGTCTGGTTAGTTCCAGTTACTCCTACAGTATTTCCAGATATAACAACATTAGTTACTGTGAGAATATTCAATACACCTAACCTAGTAAGTCCCGGAGCAGTCTGTATTCCTTGTCCTAAACTGGTGTTGGTTAGTACTGTTGTTCCAGAAATTTGGTAATTTGTAGTTGTAGATGATAGATTAACGTTGTCATTAAAATTCCAACCAGTTCCATCATTCATCCACATTACGGTATGATCAGTGCTTCCGTGTAGTGTAATACCGCCGCCGTCAACTCCTGCATCGTTCCCTACATCATAACCCAATTCAATATTTTTATCATTTACCTGTAAATTAGTAGAAGTAATATTTGTTGTATTTCCAAGTACAATAAGATTGCCTTGAATTCGTGTGTTACCAATAATGTCTACCGGGTACGCAGGATTTGTATTCCAAACTCCTAAATAAGAATCAGCCGCTTCAAAATGTAATGCTGTTTTTACTCCTATCAGTGTATCTGTAACGTTAATCCTAAATGTTCCATCAGGTCTATTATGTTGCAATACCGATCTATAAATGGCGTTATCAACATACATAGTTAAATCTTGTTCGTTGCCGATTGCTAGACCCAAATTAGTAAGTATAGAAAAGGAACCAGTTGTTGCTTCGTTAATGTTGTTCCTTAACAATTTTGTTATATCTATTCCTTGAATAGAATCTGCACTTGTTGCTGTTCCGGCAAATCTTATATCACCATTCAAAGAATTTAATGTTATACCTGCTGTTACACTGGTTATTCCTTCTACCGAAGTTTTTAGATCAAACGAAGAATCAGAAATAATACCTATTAAAGAATCATTATTATATAAAAAACCTACATTATGGCCAGTATTGTCTATATCGTTAACTGTTTCCGGCATTATACCCATATTTCCAAAATCAGTGGGATACGCAGGACCAACTAAGTAAGTGTCTTGTCCGTCTGGAGAAAATCTAATTTGCTGATTATATACATCCCACCAAAATTCATTTTGAGCTAGTTCTATCGGTTGTGTTTCTCCGGATAGAACTCCTGTTATAGGACGAAACGTGTCATTTAAGTCATAAACCATCATTCGACCAGATGCAATATCATACCACATCTGTCCCACTAACGGGCTCCTTGGCTCATCTACTGATGCAAAATTTTGAAGAAGGGCTATATTATTATTATTATAATATTCCCCGTAGGTAGGAATATTCTTACCTATTAAAGTAAGACTTGTATTTCTTTCATCTACCTTACCATCACCTAATGTTAGTAAAGTTGTTCCGTCTGGATGTTTAATTGTATAAGACATAGGTTTAGGTCTTTATGATATATTTAATAGGAGGTGGATTTACTGTTGCTCCGGTTGCTGTACTAGCGTATAAAACATGAGGAATATTTAAATTAGGTATACTGAATGTGCTTAATGACAGGGCACCAAATTTTGTTCCTATTACTGAGTATAGTACGTTGTAAATACCATCTCTTGCAAATTCTGTTCCGTTACAAAATAACCAGCCAGTTGGTGCTGTATTTCCAGCAAATGGAATAATAGCACCTGTAGTTAATATTCCGGGATATACATCGGCAAGGAAATTTGCTTTAGATATTTGTCGTATGCCATCAGTGGTTGCAATTACCATAGTTGCAGTCAATGCTGCAGATGTGGCAGTAGTTCTATCAGTGATTGCCTGTTTAGTAAGAGAAACATTTATAACATATTCGTTATTGATAGGAGAATTTGTAATTTCTCCGTTAAATCCTGTGCCCATTCCAGATACAGAGCCTGATACTTTAAAATAAGTTAAATTTTGTAACTTTACCGCATACCCATCTCTTGTATTTCCGTAAAGATTCACAGATGTATTAGTCGGGTTTGCAGGATCAGTACCTGCTCTAATCTCCCGAACATATAATGTTTGAAAAGGATTTTGTGCTGTTCCTAACATATATGTAGCTGTACTAGCTGGTATCATTGCTACTGAATTGTTAGGAGCTCCAGGGACTCCAAGAACTACAGTATTTGTAAATGTGGAGGTGCCAACTACTCTGATTCCGTTGGTCATTCTTAAATTACCAGAAATTAATCCGCCGCCTACTAGTGTAAGTGCATCAGTTGACGATGATTGAATTGTTAATCTATTTGAAATAATTGCCGAACCTAACACATCAAGAGCCGCTGATGGAGTTTTGTTATTTTTACCTACTCCAACATAGTTGTTTGAAGAATCTAATGTTAGTACCGTGGAAACAATTGAGTTTTTAACCCCGTTAAAAGAAAATCTGCCGCCGTCCCATGCATTTAAAATAATTGCATCGTACCCTTGCCGCTGAAGAGCAAATGTTGCGGTAGTTTTTCCTATAGTAATACCGTTGTCATTATTAACAATTAATCTACCGTTAATTGATTGATCAATATCATTTCTAACAAAATTATTAGCACTTACCGTTTCTGTAGCAGGACTTGTTTGTTTTAATGCAAAAGCGGATAATGCAGTTCCATTAAATTTAGGAGCAATTGAATTAAATGTCTTGTTACTTAAATTAACACCTGGTACAATAGTTTCAAATCCTTCAATTAACTCAACAGGCCTAAATTGTTCCTTGGCAATAATTTCTAAAACATAGTCATTTAGGTACATTAAAATAACATCATGAGTTTCTCCATCAGTTCCCAAAAGTTGAGAAGGATAACTTCCAGTCCGTAGTGTTGAACTAAATGAAGGGCCTATCTGCGTCCAATCAACTCCATTAAAAATGTACATTACTTGAGACTCTATATTAACCCAAATATCTCCAGTTTTTCTATTCTGTGGTTCTATTAATTGTTGGAAAACTCCATTAGTCGGGCGCCAAGAACCTGTATCAAATATTTTTAATTTATAATCACTAGTGTCAAACCAAAGCTGACCTTCTATAGGATCGTGAGGTTGAATTGTATTTGCAAAATTTTCTAAAAGATGTAAAAAGTTTTCAGCTACAGATTGGCCATACCCCGGGTAATTTCTTCCTATAAGGGATAAACTAGTGTCGTCATTCTTTGTTTGAGAAACAACCTCTATAGGATTTTTGTTTTCATCTGAAAATTTTACAGTATAGTTAGTCATAATTACATTCCGTTAGTAAGACTTTGTATTCTTACTGTATAATCTATTTGAATCATTCTGTTCAACGACTTCTGTACAGGATGGAAAATCACATGAGTTAACAATCTCCCCATCCCGGTTCCATCCGGACTGTATGCTCTCAATCCTAGTTCGTCAAATACATAGTCGCTGTTCTGAGTTGAACTATTATCAAATGCTGCCTGGTCATTTGGCTCACCAAAATCTAATAAACAGGTTACCAGTAAATCAGTATAATATGTGCCTGTAACATGTCTTGGCTCCATAAAATTCCTACTAGGATCTCTATTTAAAGAATTGTTAGCATCTATAACCTTTGTGTAAGTTTGATTATACAACGCGGCGTTTAAACCAGATGTGTTTGGAGTAAGATACGTAATAATTCCTGTAGGATCTACTCGACTGCCTCCGTTACCAAACGACATTTCACCGATGAATCCCTGTTGTTGGTTTCCTATGCTTTGTGCTAGGGCAAAACTAAAATTTTCATAATGAATTGCATTCCTTTTTTCAACAAAAACTTCTTTAGTTTTTGGATCAAAAATCTTAATATGGCCTTGAATACCCACTGTTCCGTGTTCATTAGGACGGGATTGCGGAGTATTTTTATTTTGTTCTTGTTGTGTATTCATTTCAAATTTGTCCATACTGGTATTTATCTGGAAGACCAGACTGTTGTTCTAACAAGAATTTAGCCTGCACAGTACTACTGTAAAGCAGGCTACTTCCGTTTGTGGCTGCATCAACACCTTGATTGTACCAAATCTTACCTGTAGATTTAACAATCTTTATCTTTACGCCCACTTGTGGCTGGAAAGATAGTGTTAATGTGCAAGTTGTTCCTGTATTAATTGTAAATCCTGCAGGAATAACTATATCGCTGTTATTTTCGTTTGAGTCGTAAGCTAGATCAAAACTATGATAGGTAGTTGTATTTTTTGTTAATAATCTACCACCATAATATACACTAACCTGATCTTTAGGATCTATCTCACTATCAAATGTTACATAATTGCTATTAATTATGTAAGTGGTAGTATTTACAGCAGTTGTAGAAGTAGAGAATAAAACATCGCCTGATGACGGAACAGTTTGTATATATCCTTGATCTGTAACAGGAGTTCCTATAGGATAAAGATCTTTTGCACCTGTTCCTAAGCTAGCCCGTTTAATTCTTCCTAAAAGATTTCCTGTTTTTTCCATATATTCAATTCGTTCGCCGTTAATTAAAATAACGCCTGGGATATTTTTAGATGGATTTGGTTCCGGAAAGGCCGATGCATCTACTACAGAAATTTCAGTATCTGTAATAGTTAAATCGGTATTTAAATAGGTAGTATGTTTTTCACTAAGTCTCTTGTAATGTGTTCTGCCTAATATGTCTTTAAACAATCTAAACCCAATTGACTTATCTGCTGTGACATCGCTAAAACTCATAACTTCAATTTTATCAGTAGTACTAAACGGATAGTCTTTATCAATTTCAATTGTCTGACTATCTGCCAAATTGTAATCTTCTTTATTTGTTAATATCTGACCATTGATAGAAACCCAAACATAACTATCGTCGAGAACTGATCGAGACATTTTGTAAGTTCTTGATGCGTGAGCATGAAACACTTCAGTTCTAATAAATGAACTGTCATGATTGTTATAGGTGATAACCTTAATTTTACTACCTAACAAAGGAACAGAATTAAATCTTATTTGGCCGTCAATAATTGAATAATCATTTTCGATTAATGCAGTTATGGCCATTACATCACCGATGTTTAAATATCCCGGATCAAAAATAATTTGATTATTTGTTTGATCTAAGAAAAAGTCTATACCATTTCGAATTCGTGTTCCGTTTACATATACTTCTATACTAGTAAGTGTAAAACGACCCGGATTGTAAGTATAGTCTTCATTTATATCAAATATCGTTTGATCATTTTCTATTGAATAATACGTGGTGTTGGGAGGTAGTGCCCTTAGTCCATCAATCTCAACTACGGCTTGAGCATGGAAAGGTCCAACTGTTCCTGGCATTTGAATTAAATTAAAACTAGTAGTTGTTCCATCGCCTATAATTATCTGTTCCTTAACTTCACTATATCCCTTATAAGATTCTTTAAAGATCCAAGATTGTATTAAATTTGTTCCTGTACTAAGGTCATACACTTTTAATCTAGCTCGTTTGTTTTTCGAAGAAATTGGCGCAAGGGTATATGTAGAAGTGCTGATACTATTTCCGTTTACAGTAACATAGGCGCTGCCAACATCAGTGTATAATGCAACAGTATCAATCGTGGCTGACTCTACTCCTTCAACTGCAACGGCTCTATATCCTAATATTTCAGTTCCGCCAACGCCTATTACTGTAATTGCTACCTGACCAGTGACTGGTTGTGGTTTAATAGTTACTGTTTTATTATAAACATCAACGGTATAATCATCGGAGTAATATAATGAAATATTATTATAACTTATCATCACAGAAGAAGTATTACCTGGTCGATAATTTAACAATACCGTTGTTGAAGTTCCTATAGTATCTATAGGATATATTTGTGTAACAATTACAGGGGATCCTTTCTCTGCTCGAGTGAATACGTTAATTGCTAAACTTTCTTGCACCTGTCCTGGTAATAATTCTTCAGGGGCATAACTTGTATTCGGAGATATAAAAGCATCACCATCTAAAATTATATCAGAGATACCTGACCCCAATGCATTAGTATAAGCTAATAACCCGCCATCGATAACAGTATCTAAATCAGTATCATCAGTAATATAATTGTAGGCAGTAACTACTTGACCTGTTGAAGTTGTACTAATAGGTAATCTATCAAATGTAATTATTGGGCTCGACGCTGTTCCCGTGTGGGTAACATTAGTTATTGTTCCATAGGTTCCAGTTGACACAACTGTAATATGTAAATTGTGTTCTGGTGTTTCTCCGCCTAGATGATCCCCAGTGATCAATAATACCGAACCTGCATCAACTGTACTATTATAACCTGTGCTTGTATTACTATTGGTAAGTTGCAAAGAATATATTCCGTTCGATTTAGTAACATCAAATCTTGCATTTACACCAGCCAGTGCTGTTCCTGTTGAGGTATAAGAAATAATTTCGCCACCAATTTTTCCACCAGAGCCTAAAATATAAGTTATCAATGAAAACTCGTTAGCAATAAATGATTGTTCAGTTATTGTGGCAGGCAAATAGGTAGTTGTATTCTGATTTACAATAGATTGATAACGAGTACCTGTACTATCATTTGCTACTATTTTTTGTGCAAGACCAGAAACATAATTGTTTAACGTTCTGATGGTCAATAGTGCTTGAGTAGCAAATGCATCTACATAACTTGTTTGAGACCAATATTGAATACCCACAAATGTTGACTGGGTTTCCTCCTCCATTAATAAGTCTTGTACAATTGCATCAACTATTAATCCCACATCTCTATTAAATCTACGAGTATCATATGTAAAATTAGGAAAAAATGGGTAAATGTTAAGTAACTTTTGGTCGGCAATCCAAGCATCAACTTCAGCAACAATAAATGCACGATTCATATGAATCATAGTGGCTGCATTAATTATATCTGTATTAATAGTACGTGCTAAACTAATTGCCTCACGAGGATTTGCTACAGCAGTACCATTAGTAATAATATCTGTAATTATATCAATTTTAGATTGTGCTGGACCAAAATTAGCAGAAGAACCAGTAGGACCGTCAATATACTGCTGTGCTACTGCCTGATAAGATGTTATATTAATACCTTCAATAATATCAGGCAATATAGATCTAATATAATTATATGCAACCACAGACTGTGCCTGTTGGCCAGGCAATGTTGTTGAGCCTCCGCTAAAATTATAGTAATACAATCCGCTTTCAATTGCTTGAAGATTCCCGCCATATAATAAATCATAACTAATGCTATCAATTATAAACCCAACATCTCGATACCATATTGCCTGGTCGTATACAAATTCAGACGGTTTGTTAACTTCAAAATATTCTACAGCTTCTGCCTGAATATATGCTCTATTAATTTGTAAGTTATTATAGGCATTTACTGTACTAGTCGACACACTTGGTGTTATTCCATTTGGAGTAATCTTATCTGCTATTTTTGTAATGTCAGTTACTTGAAGAATAATATCATTGTCGGGTGTTCCTCCTAGTAAATTTCCATTAATAGTAAAGGCTGTACTAGTTGTATATCCTGTACCAGTTGTTAGTGCAATAACATCATAATCAGCGTTGTATCTGTTAACTTGGAACACCGTACCCGATGTTACTGATGTTACTCCTTGATCTATAACAAAGGTTGAAATCTCTCCTATTCCACCAGTGCCTACTACTCGAATAATAAGATCGTTCTCTGGTGTTATTCCGCCTAGTCGATTTCCTGTAATAGTTAATTCAGTTCCTTCGTCGTAGTCTTGTCCAGAATTAACTATACTAGCAACATACCCGTTAGTAAAATCTTGTCTGGCAATTGTAAATATTGCTCCGGTGCCTGTATTAAACGAAGTTGCAGTTGTCCATGTTGCTGTTAACGCCACGTAAGTTGTTACTCCGCTAGCAGTAACAATATAAGTTGCAACAGAAGTTGCAGTTAATGAACTGTAGGTTCCTGTAGAAAGATTAATGGCGGCAATAGCAGTTGGTATTGGCAATACATCTCGCACCACAATTGTTTGACCAACTGTCATTCCTGTTACAGAAGCAACAGATGCAGTATTAATAGAAGCATTAACAAATCTTGTGAGAACCGTTTCTACTTTAGAAGTAACAACATTTGAATCCCATGCAGAGTCAAAGAATGGCAACGCATCCCATCCTGCTGAATCAGAGAATGGTACGGTTTCAATTTTTACTCCGGGATACTCGGCACCAGACATCAGTTGTGCTAATTCATTTCCGGGCATTCCATATCCAGGGTTATAGTAATCTCTAATTCTTTCAGATGCGCTGTAAAGATTAATATTCTTACTATAAATTACTGTTATCACCTGACCCTTCTTAGGTATATCAGCTAATGATATTTTGCTAATACGTTTATGGTATCCGAATGAGGTATCCACTTCAGATAAAATTTCGTAGTCAGTGTGAAGAACTAATATTCCGTCAAGTTTAACAGTAATATAATTTTTGTCAACAGTACTGTTCCATGTTAACTGGTATACAAAATCACTACCTGTTGCTATTATATCATCTGTAAATGTATTAGATGTTATGGAGTATGTTGAGGTATTAACAGAAATTCTATCAAACTTAATACCGATAAAATTAGAACGAACTTTATTATTGCCCAACTGTGCGTAAGCAACCGCAGGAACTAGCTCGCCATCTCCTCCACCATTAATTAATAGTGTGGGAGTTTTAGTATATCCAGTTCCTACATTTGTAATTTCTATTTCAGTTATTTTTCCTAAGCCTATATATGCCTTAGCGGTAGCTCCGGATCCGGTATCACCAAATGCAGGAATAATTTCTATAACCGGAACTGTTCTATAGCCAGCACCGTGACTAGATAAAATTATATTTTCTACTCCGCATGTATAATTGTCTAGCCAACTCTTATAAGGATACTGATTAATTTTATCATTGTCAATATTAATTACTTCAAATACTTTATTAGCAGGATCATAGCTAACTGGGAGATCAAAATCAGTATTGTAAGTTTTAGTTTCTTCAAATGCTTTATTTAATTTTCCAATCTGATAATTTAGCTGATAGTTCCTAATTTTAGTACGGAATGGTTTGACTTCATTTAAGTAATCTTCATACCACTGGCTATCTTGGAATCTATATGTGGTTCTTTGATCTAATACTCCGGCAATATTTCTTACATTAATAAAAGATGTTTTAAATGCCCAATCTAAGAACCTCTGTTCAGTTATTGCATATTTTACACATTTAAAAAACAACTGGTTCCAATATAATCTTAAAGTACCAGTAAATATATCTTCCCTGATTGTTTTAAGTATGTTGGCTAATTCAACCTCAGACGTTTCGCTGTACAATGTCTGATCAAATGTTGCCACTTCGTCAAAACCCAACTGTGCGCTACTTGTATTCCATATAGAATCTAATATCTGTATAGTACCATTTTCGCTGTAAACAATATTATAATTTTTGTCAAATGTGCCGACTTCTACACTGCTATCTATTTTTTCTAAAGTAATATACCTGTTGTCGCCGGCATTTTTAACTTTAATATAATCACCCAGCGTCGAATTCAATGTGTCTAGTTGGTATAACTCGTCTACAGTAGCAAACACCGGTTTTAATTCATTAAATGTTTCAGCTTTCCAATCAATGTATTTCCAATATCTAGTAGTGTCAAATCGTTGAGTGTGAATTCTATCCCATGTAACACCTGACCAAGAATATTGAGTCCACTTACCTGGAAAACTTATATCAGCTAACACAATTACAGTGTATGGTCTTACCAACAATAACGGAGGAGTTACAAATCCATATCCGGGTTCAATAATCTCAGCAGAGATAACTTGTCCGTTTTCATCAATTGATGTTTTAATCCTAGCTTCGTTGTTGTTGATAATTGAAACGCTAGGAGCTATTTTATAACCAAATCCTGGGTTAATAATCTCAACTGAAACAATTTTTCCATTTAACACATCACAAGACAATTGTGCTTTTTTTAATTTTTTAGTTAAAATTACATCTCTACCTTCTATGTCTTCAACTAGTTGGTCATATTCTCCCAATAGTA
>Ga0208975_1000125_pt1 | contig 39107 bp, 51 predicted proteins | sample GreLakmeER78MSRF_FD_187700 | JGI IMG/M metagenome (GOLD analysis project Ga0208975, IMG submission 187700) | Freshwater lentic microbial communities from great Laurentian Lakes, MI, USA - Great Lakes metaG ER78MSRF (SPAdes) | ecosystem: Environmental > Aquatic > Freshwater > Lake | place: Great...
TATTGAAGCCAACAGCGTTGCTAAATCATCACAAGATAAAATTACAGACACCGTAGCTAACGTAAAAGATGAAATGAAGCAATTACGCAAAGCTATGATTAACCCACTAGGAAACTAATATGCTATCAATACTTTCAGGATTACTCGGTATATTCTCATCAGGATTACCAAACTTACTTTCGTTTTTTCAAAATAAATCGGATCAAAAGCATGAGCAAACCATGGCAAAACTTGCTATGGATCAACAGATTTTAATGGCTGAAAAAGGCTTTAAATCTCAAGAGCGTATTGAAGAAATAAAGCTTCAAGAAGTAGAGGCTGAGACTTACGCTCAAGAAAGAACAGCTTTGTATGATCACGACAAAACTCTTATGGAGAAAGCTTCACAAAACGTAGTGGATCTAAACGCTAGGGTGCGTCCTTATGTTGCATTCACTTTTGTAGGTTTATTGGTATTTACTGATGTAGCAGGCTTAGTTTGGGCTATATGGACGGGTGTTGACTTTGCATTGGCAATGGGTGAGGTGTTCTCAGACCAAGAGATGGCCATCGTGGCGAGCATAATTGGCTTTTATTTTGGGTCTCGTCAATGGGAAAAGCATAGCGGTAAATGAAGGTTTCTAACGAAGCTTTAAGAATGATCAAGCACCACGAAGGTGTAAGATTAAGGCCATACCAAGATCCTATAAAACTGTGGACAGTGGGCGTGGGTCATTTGATTGGGGACGGTAAATCTCTTCCCACAGAATGGAATAGATCGTTTACAATCCAAGAAATTGATCAAATATTAAGACAAGATTTAGCGAGGTTTGAAAAGGGTGTTACACGACTATGTCCCGTTCCTCTTACACAAGGTCAGTTCGATAGCTTGTGTAGCTTTGCTTTTAATTGTGGTCTTGGGAGACTACAGTCTTCGACCCTCCGTCAGAAGGTTTTGCGCGGAGATATTAAAGGCGCCGCTAACGAGTTTCTTAAATATACAAAAGCGGGTGGTAAGGTTTTTAAAGGGTTAGTCACACGTCGTAATGACGAGCGTGCTTTATTTTTAAAGGGTATAGAATGACAACAGCAGTAGCAATGACATATGATAGCTTGGTTGAAAACATTCAATCATACCTAGAGCGTACAGACACAGCTACGCTAGAAAAGATCCCTCTTTTTATTATGTTAGCAGAGCAAGTCATTGCGTCTGAAATTAAGTTCCTAGGTAACCTTAATGTAGCTAATTCAACATTTACGGTAGGTCAAAACACACTACAAAAGCCTGCTCGTTGGCACAAGACTGTGTCTATGAACATTACCGTAGCAGGTGAACGCCAACCTGTTCTATTACGCAAATACGAATATCTAAGAGAGTATTGGCCTGATGACACGCAAACAGGTGTACCCAAATTCTATTGCGACTACAACTACGATAATTGGTTAGTCGCTCCTACTCCCGCATCAACCTATAACTTTGAAGTCTTGTACTACGAACGCGTACAGCCACTAGACTCTACTAACCAAACTAATTGGTTCACTATATATGCACCACAAGCAATGCTTTATGGTTCGCTCCTACAGGCTATGCCATTCTTAAAAAATGACGAGCGTCTTCCTATGTGGCAAGCACAATATCAAGCTATTATGAATACGCTTAAAACAGAAAACACTCAACGAATTGGAGACAGACAGGCAACTGTTCTTGATACTTAATTATGACTATATACACTTCCCCCTTTACAGGAGACGTTATACAACCTACCGATGTGAGTTACGCATCGTATTCAATCTCTGCTGATTTAACACTTGTATGGCCTGTTAATGGCAACATATCGACAAGCGTGGCGGCTCGTATTATGGACATCACACCATCAACAAGTGGTTTGTCTGTATTCATGCCTCCCGCAAATCAAGTATCAGTAGGTCAAGATGCATTTATTAAGAACCCGAGTGCTTTTACATTAACTATTAAAAGCTCAACAGGAGCAACACTAGGTACACTTACCGCGGGTGCTACAAGATATTTTTACTTAACTAATAACTCTACAGCTTCAGGTACTTGGTCAAACATAGCGTTAGGTATTGGTACTTCAGATCCTGATGCAACAACATTAGCAGGTCTTGGTTTAAAAGCTATTGGATCAACGCTCAATCAAGCTTCTCCAACATCCTCTGTTACCGAAGGGTATACATTTACATCAGGCGACAGAGCACAAACAAAAGTTTGGGGTGGTGGCGCAGGTACTGTAAATCTACCTGTTGCAAGCACTATTGGTGATGATTGGTTTTTATTTTTCAAGAATAACGGCACAGGTACAGTTTCTCTAAACGCGCAAGGCGGCAATACAATTGATTTAGCTTCATCAAAACAATTCCAACCAAATGAATCTGCAATGATTGTATGTACAGGTTCTGTTTTTATAACTGTAGGTTATGGTGTAAGCAATCAGTTCTTATTTCAATCAATTACAAAAGAAGTTACATCAGGGTCATATACACTTTCAACATCGGAAGCAACTGCTTTAATTCAAGAGTATGTAGGCACACTATCAGGTGCAGTCACTGTTACCTATCCTCCTGTAGTTGCGTTCTATATTGTAAGCAATCAAACTACAGCGGGTGGTAATACACTTACAATTACAACAGGCGTAGGCGGTGGAGCAACCGCAACAGTAGCTGCGGGTAACCAAGCAACATTAATCTGTGATGGTGTTAATTTCTACAACGCAAATACTGTACAAGCAGGTGCTTCTGTGACTTCTTTAGCTAACGGTAGCGCTCCTAACCCATCACTCAGTTTTGCATCAGAACCTTCAACAGGTATTTTTAGGTCAGGTGCAGGCTCATTTAATATATCAATTCTAGGAACAAACAGAGCTGAAGTAAATGCTTCAGGATTAGCTGTTACAGGCACAGGAAACTTTACAGGGGGAGTTCTTGGGGGAATCTTCTAATGACAAAGAAGGTTTTTGCTCTTGATACCCAACCTGGTATTCAGCGTGACGGTACGGTGTTTGACCGTGCGGTTTATACTGACGGTCAGTGGGTAAGATTTCAACGTGGTCGTCCTAGAAAAATATTAGGCTATCGAGAAATTACAGGTAATATGGCAGGTCCTTCTCGAGGCTTGTTTTTAGATCCTCAAGGTTTATTTAATGTAGTTTTTAATGGATATAACAATGGTATTCAATCGTTACCAATCAATAATCTTGGCATTGGTACAGGTGTCACTGATTTTACTCTTTCAGACTTCACCCCAAATGACGCTAACCTTTGGCAATTTGATTCAACATTTGATGCTCAGGGTAGCGGTGATCAAACACTTCTTGCGCACCCTGGTTTAAATTTAAACGACATAGCAAACGAAACTACCACGCCTGTATTAGGTGGGAATATCACAGGTACATCGATGTCAGCGATTGGTGTATTTACAGCGGTGGGTGGTACTACAAACGCATCTCCCATATTTACACTAGCTTCTACCAATGCATTAATAGGTGCAGGACAAACAGTAACAGGTACAGGCATTCCTTCAAGCACTACTGTGATATCCATTGTGGGTCTAACTGTAACTTTATCTAACAACGCAACAGCAACAAACGCAAGCGTTACATTAACTTTTGATAATCAGGTTGATGTGTCAGGTGGTGTAGTTGTTTTACATCCATATACATTTGTATACGGAAATAACGGATTAATAAGAAATAATTCAGCGGGTAATATAGATGATTGGGTATCTGCCGACGCAAACGAAACTAACGTAGCTTCTACAAAAATAGTAAAAGGTCTTCCACTTCGAGGTGGCTCTAACGCTCCTTCAGGATTGTTTTGGGCTCTTGACTCTCTTATACGCGTAAGCTACGCACCAACTAATATCGGTATACCAAATAGTGGCGATTACGGTGCAACGCTTTATTGGCGTTATGACATTATCTCATCTCAAACATCTATCATGTCATCACAGTCAGTGATTGAGTATGACGGTGTTTACTATTGGTGTGGTGTTGACAGATTCTTGCTATACAACGGTGTTGTAAAAGAAATTCCAAATACCATGAATCAAAACTATTTTTTTGATAATTTAAATTATTCGCAAAGACAAAAAATTTACGCAACTAAAGTTCCTCGTTTTGGAGAGATATGGTGGTTCTATCCTAAAGGTGACTCAACAGAATGTAATGATGCAATCATTTATAACATCCGCGAAAACTGTTGGTATGACGCAGGTTTATCAACAGGATCACAAAGATCAGCAGGTTACTTCTCTCAAGTATTTCACTATCCTATTAATATGGATTGGGCTATTAATACCGAAGGGTATATTACATCATATCCAACTATTTCAGACGCAGGGTCAGGTTACACAAACGGAACTTATACTAATGTTGCATTAACGGGTAGCGCTACAGGTACAGGTGCTACAGCTAACATTGTTGTGGCAGGTGGTATTGTAACTTCTGTCACTATGTTTAATCACGGTTCAGGTTATCTAGCCAATGATATATTGACACAAGAGATTGCTGTAGTTACAGGTAGCGTTAGTGGCACTGTCATGACAGTCACCGCAATAACTTCAGGTACGCTTTATGTAGGTCAGTATGTCACAGGAGCAGGTATTACCGCAGGAACTAGAATCTCAGCATTTAGCTCAGGTAGTGGTGGTGTAGGTACTTACATCGTAGACACTTCATCAGGATCAACAGGAAGTATTACTATCACTGCAAAGTTTATTCCCGCAGGCTCAAATTTTGAGCTTAACCTAGCGAGCACAGACATACAGACAACTGTCAGTTTATATCAACATGAAATAGGTACAGATTCTATCGTTTCTAACACGCCTGTTGCAATATCAAGTTACTTTGAAACAAATAATTTAGGTTGGGTTCAAGGTGGACCTGCTCAACAATCAGCCGAAGGTGCTAATTATTGGTTAAGACTCGAGCGTGTTGAACCTGACTTTATACAGAGTGGTGACATGAATTTATATGTGACAGGTCGTCCTTATGCACAAGCTGATGACTATACATCGCCACCATATACTTTTGCGCCAAATACGCATAAAATTGATATGAAAGAGCAACGCAGAGAGCTAAGACTTAAATTTGAAAGTAATGTTGTGGGTGGTGACTATCAATTAGGTTACCTATTATTAAGCGCCGATATTGGCGATGTAAGAGGTTACTAATGACTATCTCTTTAGTTTACGATCCTCGATACCACACCTTTCAATCATGGGCAAGCTTGATGTGCGAAGCTTATGCAGGTCAACAATTACAAATACCTTCTGACAACGAAGATGAATGGAAGTCATGGGCGGTAGGATTAAACGCTATTGATGTGTTTTCTAATAACGCCATACCTGACCCTTATCAATTTGAAGATTGGCAAGATTGGGCTTCTGCGGTTGTGAATGTAGTGAATCAAAGGGTCGTATAATGAAAAAAAGCAATAAAAAATATCAGATGAAAAGACAGCCTAAGTTTAGAGAAGGTAAAGCTTCAACCGAAGAGATTGTTAAAAGAACCGTAAAAAGACTAGATCCTGAAGGTGATTGGAACGAAGTTTACGACGCAGTATATTCTGCATTACAAACAGATCAATTTAGAATGCTAAGAAGTGGAGACACACTTGCGTTCTATCATGTGAATACACCTATAGCGGATGAAGCGCATTTATTTACAATAGAAAAACAAGAAGATCTTATGGAATCATTACGAGACTTAGGTCAAGCATTTAAGAATGCAGGCTTTAAAAAAATTAAAGGTGTTACAGAGTTTCCAAGTATTTTAAGAATTTTAAGAAAAGCAAATACAATTAATTTTGCTGTTAGAGACAAAGCTTTAAGAGCTTTTGGTGAGTCAGGTCCTATCATCGGTTATGAATTTGAAATAGAGGTTAAATAAAATGGGTGGCGTAGTCAAAGGTGCATTTAATGTAGTTAAGAGCGTAGCTAAATACGGCATTAACATGGTCAAAAGTGTTATCAAAAATCCATTGCCAACAATACTTACTATTGGCTTAAATTTTGTTGCACCTGGTATTTCAAGTTTTACAGGATTATCCGAATGGGCTGTAAAAGGTATTGGTAGGGCAGCAATTTCAGCAGCTAACGGAGGTAGTTTAGCAGGTATTGTAGCTGCAGGCATTACTCCATACTTTAACTCTCCAACATTTCAAAACACTATGGTTGGTGGTCTTCTTAAAGATGCATCATCTTTTATCAGCGAGCCAATCAAAAATCTCTTGGGGGACAATTGGGTTAGTAAGGTTGTATCAAGCTCTTTAACTGACTCTAGTGTAGCAGGATTAGTAGCGGCTGTTTCAGGGCAAGATATTATTAAAGCTATGGGATCTGAGTTTGTAACTTCTGCTGTTACAGCAGGCATTGGAAAAGCTTGGGATGCTCTAAAAACTGAAGTACCAAAACTTTTACAAACTGAAGAACAAATAAATCAAAAAGCTTTAGATGCAAAAATTATGAAAGATACTACGCCTGTTATAGGTAAAGTTCAAAGCTTACAGTACAGCATTAATAAAAATGTAACCGAAGCTAATCAATTAATTGGTGAATATAATGAAATTGAAAAGAAAGCAACAGCCGCTTATGACAAAGCTAGTCTTGCTGAGACACAAGCTGATTACGATAGAGATATAGCAGAGTATTTAGCTTACGAAAAACAATTAAATGAAACAGCCAATATTATTAATCAGCTTTATGTGCCAAGTATTAACGAAGAAAAAGCTATTCTTGAAGCTGAATATAACAACCCTGAAAGCAAAGGTTTAATTGATGATTACATATCAAAGCTTGATGAAGTAGGACAATTAAATAAATCTTATGAATTAGGTGTAGGCAAAGTGTTAGCTGAAAATGCTGACTTTAAAATGACAGACGCTATAGCTAAAGGCGATTTTACTGAAGCATCTAAATTCTATAATGAATTAGAAACCTATAATAAACAAATTTTATCTCTTGATCCAAACGCTATTGCTGTAGCACCTTCACTTGACTTAAATTCTCAAAATCTTTTAAAAGATATTTACTCTGCTACAGATGAAACATTAAAAAATCAATTAATTTCTCAGGCTAATTTAAATCAACAGTTTACTGACATACGAACAAACGCTCCTCCTATTGTAACGCCAACGACTCCTGCGGAGACTGAAACTCCTGCAACCGTAGAGCCAACACCTACCGAGCCAACTGTTCCTGAAACCCCTGCTCCTGTAGAACCAACACCTACACAGCCGACTATTCCTGAGACACCTACCCCTGTAGAGCCAACGCCTGTGACTCCTGTCGTTCCTGAAACGCCTATTACAGATGACAGAGCGCCTGGCTATGGAGACTTACCAACACTACCTGAGGAAGGCATAGGTCAACCTACTCCTAGCGTACCTACAACACCAACTACACCGACTACACCGACAACACCTCCGTCAGGAACAGGCTCAAACATTGTTAACAACATTATTGGTGGAGCAGGTACTGCGCTTGAAAATGCTCTTATCGGTGGAGCAACTAATACTATTGTTAACGAAATCCTTGGTAACAAACCACCAACAAAACCTACTATTACTAAGCCAAGACCTCCTGCTAAAGCAGATGTAGGCACATTAAGACCTTATACAGGATCATTGTTTGGACAATCAACTACACCAACTACACCAACTACACCTGTAGGAGGATTGCCAACAACTCCACCTGCTAAGGTAGATCCATCATCACTTACACCTTACACAGGGTCTTTATCGTTTTTAGGTCAAACTACAACAACACCAACACCACCTACAAATACTACTACACAAACCCCTAGTGGTGGTTTACAATCAAATCAAACTCAAACCCCTCCAACCAAAGTGGATGTAAGTCGATTAACACCTGTAACTGATACAAACCTGTTAAAAAGCTTGGGTATAGCATAAGGACATTAAATGGCACTCCCACAAACAATTGACCCTATAAGTCTTAATCTAAGCGGAAAACCCGCAATAGCCACAGATCCTACTACAACTACATCCGTAGGTGCTACAGGGATGCCAATGCCTAGAACTGCTATGGAAAAAAATACAGTCAGCCCTTTATTAGGCTCTTTTTTTGGCGGTCTTTTAGGTTATGCATACGGCGAAAAAAATGCAGGAGCCACAGCTAACAAACCAACAGGAGACACCCCTTCAGGTGGCACTCCGAGCGGAGGTGGTAATCTTCCTACGGGAGGAACTCCAACAGGAAACATAGGCAGCGTTCAAAATGTAAAAGTGCCTTCAAGCATACCCATAAGTGAAGCTCAATCTTGGCTTAATACAAATTATGGCATGACAAACGGTCAACCTAACTATGTAGTGTCAGGTACAAACTTGACTACAGGTGAGGTTATTGGACTTCCAAACGACAAAATTGGCGGAACAAACCTAGGCACAAATACAGGTAACTTTGGTTTTGAAGCGGGTACAGGAACAACCACAGGTGGTGGAACGACTACAGGCGGATTACCTACAACGCCAACAGACACAACGCAAACAGCTAATCAATATTTCCAAGATTCTCAAGGTAATATCTATGATGCCACAGGTACATTAATTTATACCAATCCTAGTACAAAAATACCAGGGGCTACTATGGATGGCGGAGGTTATGACCCAAACGCTACAGATACTACATTAGGTGGCACATCACAGGGTGGATCATCACAATACTTACAAGATGCACGAGGTAATGTTTATGATGAAAATGGTACATTAATCTATTACAATCCAAGTAATGCAATACCTGGTACTAACGATGGTGGCGGAGGATATGATCCAAACGTACCTGAAACAGAACAATACTATGAAGACAGCTCAGGCAATGTTTTTGATTACGCAGGTAATCTTGTTTTAGAGTATGGCAACGGATATTACTACGAACCTGATACAGGTAATTTTTACGATTCAAATTTTGATGTCGTAGGTGATGACTTTAGTGCATACCAAGACTTTTTTAACATACCCACTTATGATTCAAGTGAGTACGATGATTTTGATTTTAGTGATTTGTTTGACTATGGAAATTATACGTCAGGTAGCACAACATATATTAAAGACGGGGGCTCTGTGAGAGGAGGGTTAGCAACACCATTATTTAGAAACGGCGGTTCTGTGCCAAGGTTTGAGGGCGGTGGCTTTATTGACCAAGTGGTTGCAAATCAAATGCCACAATCTGTAACATCAACAGGCACGACCGCTACGACACCGATTGCAATGGAAACACAACAAAATTTAACTAATCCACCACCATCCACAGGAAGTATTTTAGATTCTATTTTAGGGTTTGCTAAAAATAATCCAACCGTGACAGGTGCAGGATTAGGTGCATTACTTACAGCGCTGATTAACTCACAAACAGAACAACCTGTAAATAAAGGCGTTGACATGACTGCGTTAGGTACATTAAGACCACGCACAACACCAACAGGCGCAGCTCGATTTGTTCCATACTCAGAATACGGTACCCCTACTACACCATATGATTATTCACAATTGTATGCAAACTTAGGTGTATCACCTTTTGGTGCAGGTACAGGAGCGCTCTCTCCAAGTGCAACTCCAACCTCTTCTGTATCTGCCCAACCTGTAACAACACCAACAACACCAACAACACCTACAGGTGGATTGCCAACAAGCACAACGCCAACAATAACACCTCCAACAGCATCAGCACCACAATATTTCCAAGATGCTGATGGTAACGTTTACAACGCTAACGGTGATTTAGTTTATGATACAACAACAGGCTCAACCACACCTACAGCGCAACAAGCTGTAGCACCTAGCTCAGCACAAGCTAGTGTGGCTCCTATGAGTGGTTTAGCTGTAACCACCCCTGAAGCGTCATCATCTTATTATTCTTACGGATCTAATGTTGATCCATCACAAATATTAAACTCTAAAAGTGGCGGAGCAATAAGAAAATTTGCTGACGGTGGTGTGACAAGCGATGGAAATACAATATCGTATGGTGGACAAGAAGTGAACATTGAAGATTTAGTTGGTGTAGTTTTAAAAGGCAATCCGCTAATGACTGAAGCTTCTTTAAGAAATATGATTGCAATGGATCCAATGCAAGCGTTAGCAACATATAACGCTTATACATATAAATCTCCAACTATACCAAAAGATAACTCTGCACTAGAAACATTCTATAATTCAATGTCTAGTGTTGATCCATCTAAATATGATGATTATTTTGTTCCTAATGCAACTTACAATCTTGGTAATTATGGAGATATAACAGGCGAACAAATTCAAGACTACTTTAATTCACAAAATAAAAATGCTCCATTACCATATGAAAGAAATAATGTATCAGTAACATCAACAGGCACAGATTTTCCTGTAGCTTATAACAATGGTATGCCTCAGCAAACTCAGAATTTAATGCCTACGCAAGGACCTGCTATGCCTACGCAAGGTCCTGCAATGCCTACGCAAGGACCTGCTATGCCATCACAAGCACCATTCTCATCATCGCCAACATTTAGATTTAGTGGTGCAAACAATCCTTTACTAACAGGATTAAGACAAGGTCCTGTTCAACAACCATTTATGTTAATGCCTGATGGCACTTTTGCACCGCGCGAAGAAATTTCAACATCACGTCAATATGCTGAAGGTGGCTCGCCACACGGTAATGCAAACATACCAACAACCGCATCAGAAAGCCACAACCCAAATGTACCTATCGTACAAGGGCGACAAGACTACAGAGAAGGCGCTTATGTACAAGGTGCAGGCGACGGTCAATCTGATGACATTCCTGCAATGCTTGCTGACGGTGAATATGTTATTGATGCAGAGACAGTAGCACAATTAGGTAATGGATCTAACAAAGCAGGTGCTAAAATGCTAGATACATTTAGAGAAAATATTCGCGCACATAAACGTAGCGCACCAACACATAAAATACCGCCAAAGAGCAAATCGCCATTGGCATATCTTAAAGGAGCAAAATAATGGCTGATATATTCCAAGGTGTGCCGTTACCTACAATCACCCAAACAGAACAAAAACAAACAACCTTACCTGAGTTTTACACTAACTATTTACAAGACATTGCAAATATTGGTACAAACGCTGTTCAACAAGGTGGTGTTGCAGGATTCTCTCCTTTACAACAACAAGCTTTTCAAATGGCGCCAAACGCGGCGTTTAGTGGTGCACAAACAGCAGGTGACGCGGCTTCTCTATTAGGCGCTTCAGGCACAACAGCCGCTCCTTCTATGGTTGGCGCATACATGAATCCATACACAACAAATGTTGTCGATGAAATGGCTCGTCTACAAAATCAAAATGTTCAACGTAGCGTTATGCCTGCTTTAAGAGGCGCGGGTGTTGGAACAGGTAGCTTTGGTTCAACTCGTCAAGCTAATGTTACAGGTCAAACCTTAGCTGAAATGCAACGTAACTTAACAGGTCAGCAATACAATGCTTTATATTCAGGTTATGGTGACGCCATGAAAGCCGCGCAAACAGACTTAAACCGCCAAATGCAAGCAGGTCAAGGCTTAGGTCAAGTAGCTCAAGAACAATATGGTATTGGTACAGGCGGACTTAAAACTTTAAGTGATTTAGGTGCTCAACAACAAACACTTGGCCAAAGGCAATTAGACTACCCAATGGTTCAAGCACAAAATCTTGCTAAATTATTCCAAGGTTTAAGTATTCCTACAGGAGAAACAGCTCAAAAAGTTGGGCCAGGCGCGGGTGGACAATATGGATTAAGTCCATTACAACAAATTTCAGGATTAGCTTCTACCATTGGTGGTATGATGGGAGTAGGCAATCAACCTACTACATCTACAGGAACAGGCACAAAGACATCGTCAAGTGTATTTAGAAACACATTAAGTCAATTGGGTTTTGATGAAAATTCAATTCAAAACGCAATTGTAAGAGGTGTGGCTCAAGGCATAATTAGTGCTAAAAAGGGTGGTAGCATTAGATCCATAAAACTACCTTCTCATATAACAGATCGTTTTAAAAATAAAGTGAGACATTAATTATGGCACTTGAACAATTTCAAAATAACGAGTTACCTGAGGAAGTTCCTGCTCAAGCTCCTGAATCTGCTGAAGTTCCAAAACAAGCTACAAGAGAAAAAGCTTTTGCTGATGACGCAACTATTCGTCTACAACAAAAAAGGCTTGAGTATGATGCACACCTACAAAACCTAATTGATAAGGTATCACAAAGACAACAGTTAAATTATAACCCTAAGCTTCTTGCTTTAGGAGCAGGTCTTCTTACGCCAGGTAAAACAGGAAACTTCTTTGAAGGTTTAGGTCTTGGTACAAAAGGTTACATGGAAGCAGGCGAAAAAGAATTACAAACAGAAATGGAAAGAGCAAAACTTGAAAATGAATTGCGTTTAGGTCAAATTGGTCAAATAGAAAAAGATTATGCTTTAGAAAAAGATCTTCAAGGCAAACAATTTCTTAGGGACGTCTTATCAGGTAAAATTGGTCAGGATGGATTGCCTGTAAAATCTACAACCCTAGCAAGCAGTAACAAAATGACCGTTCCTGATGCTTACGCTTTAATTGATTCAGCCCAAACAACAGGTAAGCGTATTACGCCTGCTATGTTAGCTGCGGCTCCTACTAAAGAAACACGCGATTTTCTAGAAAAAATGTACGACAATCAACAAAAAGAAATTGAGACAGGGCAAAAAGAATTTGGGTCAGCGCCACGCTTAGTTATGGGCGAAGAAATGAAACTTAATGTTGATCAATCTAGAAAATTAAGCATACTTGAAAAGAAAACTCTTGATTTAGTAAGAGAAGGGCAAATAACATCAGAAACTAGAGATCAAATAATCAATCAATTTTTGATTAATGAAAAAATTGTTAAAGGCACAACAACTAAAACTTCTGAAGGAGCAACTAAACAAGGTTTTGAAACGCCTGCTGATATTGCACAAAGAAGAGAAATTGAAAAAACTCAATCTGTAGAAGACATCAAGGCGGCAAAGGATGTACAGAAAAAAGACATAGAAACTATAGGTAAAGAAACAAAATCTGCCAAGCTTCAAGAGCTTGCAGCAAGAGATATGTTTACATTTGCAAGCGACCCTGCATTAGATAAAATGTTTGGTGTTTTAAATAGCAAGCCTGGTTACACTTCAGCATTTTTCCTTGCGCTTAAAGAGCCTGTAAGGATTGGAAATACATCGATTGGTGTTGGTCAAATTGAAGACATTTTAAGACTTGCAAACATAAAAGATCCTGCTGTCATAGCTGCTGCCGAAAGGTTTAAAGGTTTAAGTAAACAAATTGAAGCTAATGAAACTCGTATTTTATTAGGTGGTGAAGGTCAAATTACTGAAGGCGAACGAAGAATCGTAACAGCAATTGTACCTACTTTAAGCGATCCAAAAGAGGTTGTAAAAGCAAAGGCAGAGCTTACAATAGCTAGAGCACAGTTTGATCAAGAAAGAGCTAAAGCTTTTAATGCTTACATGCGTCAAAATAAAAATGCAACTTACTACGATTTTGAGTCTGATCCTAATAGCCCATATCAAAAACTATGGAGTAATTATAGAGAGCATACCGCAGATATTGCAGACTCATATAGTAAGAGCGGAACAAAAACAAAAAGAGATTCAAGCGCAACAAGCGCAAAATCAACTTCCCCTGTAAAAAGCGGAGGTCTTTGGGAAGCTATTCAACGGGCTAAAGAGGCAGAATAATTATGGATATAGATTTATCAAAATTAACGCCTGAACAAAAATCTAATGCGTTCTTAATTGGTAGCAAAGCAGAGGAAATGGGTATTGACCCTAATCTTGCTTTAGCTTTTGCATGGGTTGAGAATAGGTATCAAACAAAAGGTAAGTCACCAAAAGGTGCTGTAGGCGTTATGCAAGTGATGCCTGCAAATGCAAAACCTTATGGATATGCACTAGAAGATTTGCAAGATCCAAATCATAACATTGATCTTGGTCTTAAAATATTTAAAGATAACCTTGATGCGTTTAATGGAAATGAAAGAGCTGCACTTGTAGCTTACAATGCAGGTCCAAATGTAGCCAAAAGATATATTGCTAAAGGCGAGGTGCCAAATGTAATTCCTGAGGAAACTAAATCTTATTTAGAAAATATTCACTCTATTAGACCTCTTGTTATTTCCGAAGCAGGCGCTGAAGAAAGCTCAGTATTTCAACGTCCAACAGCAGGAAGCCCTGAAACTAATTACTTTCCAATGGATGAAAAAGACAAGCCGAGGGAGCCAACATATTTTGAAGAGCATCCTGCATTAAGTGGTTTTGGAATAGGATTTGGTTCGGGAATGCTTGAGCAATTCTATAACTATGCACAAAAATCAGGTGATAAAAAAGCTATTGCAAGACTTGAACAAGAGCTTTTAAAATCAGGCGATCCAAGATTAGGCACTATTAAAGATGACACTACAGGCCTTCAAAGAATGCGTGGATTTAACGAGCCTACGCATTACACCGCACAACAAGCTAAAGCTAATCAAGAATTAATTGAGAGATTAAAACGAGGTCAAATTGTTGGCGATGAAAATCCTTTATTAAGAGCAGGTCCAATGACGTCTTCACCAGGTGGCATTTTAGTCAAGCCTGAAGCTCTTTTAAAAGAAGAACCGCCACTTACAGAGACACAAAAATTTGCTCGTAAAGTTGCAGAAAAAATACCAGGCTATAAAAGATTTGCACCAAAAGTTGCATCTGTTGCTAGGGATGTTTCAGAAGGCGCTTCAAAAGCCATGTCTAAGCTCGCTCCCATCTCAACAGGATTAACAGGTCTTGGAGCAGGAATTGCTTTTGATACCGCAGGGGAAAGATTTAGAAAAGGCGACATTAAAGGTGGCTTATTATCTTCAGCTACAGGCGTTGCTAATACACTAGCTACACAACCATTTTTTCCTTATGCTAGAGGAGCAGGAGCTTTAGCATCTATTCCATTAGATATAGCAAACGTTATGTATGAGCCTTCGGACGTTGGTGAATACTACGAAAGCGTCACTAAACGATTCCCACCTAAAAACTAAAGCTCTTTGGGGTCAAACCCGTAAATAGAAGCTATCTTAGCAGTCCACTTCTTAAAAGTTTTATCGTGTCTATCGTAATTTGATTTACCGTCAAGGTATAGATACATATGTACCATCTCATGAAGGATAGTCTTGCATATGTTTTCGAAGTGAGTTTGTCTTGCTAGTGATACGGTGATAGTGTGTGGTTCAGGGATATATTCACCAAGTATTTCATCCCTATCTTCTGAAACAATCCATTTAATCTCGGATGGTTTAGGCATTTCAATCTTATCAAACGGTGGTAGCTTGCAGAACAAGGCATACATCGCTTTACAATGATCTACTGTACCTAAGTTCGTCATGTCTTATACCATCTCCAAGTTTTACTATTCATACCTGCTTTTACTTTAGGTGGTAACTTAATTAATCCTAAAGCTTCTAGCTCATCAAGCTTGTGGTTATTGATTCCTGTTGCAATCTTAATTCTATTACGAGTTGTGTCTTCGTACTTTTCTATATGATCATTAACTATTTTTGCTAACTCTTCAAATGTTCTTTTCTTCATTTTCTAATGTATTTGTTTCGGCAAGATGACAGTTTGACTATTTAAATGATTTATAAGGTCATCATAATCTTCCTCTGATCCCTCTGAAGCGTTCAACATTCTTAGGCGTGAGTTTACGATAGCGCTTAAATCAATCGCTGTAATTTGAAAGTCTTGAACTTCTTTCATTAAAAAAGAGTCAACATCCTTTACGATATATATTATCTGATCGTCTGTCATCTTGAATTAAACTTTCCTTCCTCAAAACAATGTAAGTGACTCTTGATAAAAAGATGCGGACGCACCTCTTCCCATAGGTCGCCGTCAACGCACTTGATGCGTTTGTCTTTGAGTGGTTTCGGTTCAAACTTATTGATTGTGATGTCCACACTTACAAGCATCATAGTGGTTACGGCTACAGTTCCTATGATACCAAACATCCATTCTCTATTGGTCATATATTTATCCTCAAATCTATAGACATTAGTAAAAAATGTGATTATTGATGACTACTGCGATTGGTTTACGATGAGCCCATAAAGGCTTTGGTTTGAGACTAGCTTCATGAAAGTGATAAGCTCCTTTCGATGTGTCCTTAACTTTGAAGGTTAAGATTTGTTGTGCAAGTAATATAAATGGTCTAAGTTCGTAAGAGCTACGCTCGGGTGGCTTTATCTTTCCGTACCAAGAAAACTGATAAGGTCTCGACATCTCTACACAAACGCGTTTTGGATCAAAGTCAGCGCGCCGATACAAAACCATCCCTACAGCAATTTGACCTGCTTGAGGCTCACCGCGTGCCTCCATGAACATTGTCTGCGCCAAACATGTTAGCGCTAGAGTTTCTATCATGATTACCTCCTTTTTAAAGGCTCTTTGCGAGAGAGCTTACTTACGATCCTCCAACACTCTTGCTACGTCTTTGTTGAGTGATCGTACAATCTCTACGCATCGAGCATGCTCTTTAAGACGAACGCTGTCAGAAATCACAGCCTCAATCTTACGGGCGTACTCAACGATGTCTAGCGGTTCACCTTGTGGATCTGTATATAAACCATTAGGATCGTTGTTGTCACAGTAAAAAAATATTTGTTTAATTAAGTCTTCGTTAATCATAATTGCCTCTATTTGTGTTTATTTTTTAATTGCCAAAATTTTAAAAGCGCACAAAACATCTCAAAGCCTCTTTGTAAATCTTCTTCCGACCATTCGATTATTTTGCACAAACCTGCTTGCGTGCGAGAGACAAAGATGTTGGCACAGCGAGCGTTGGGTATACCTAGCCCTACTCGATATGCAGATAATTGCATTAAGTGTTCATCATATCCTACCACATCTTTTGGATCTGTAAAATCCTTTGTCTTAATATCGACCACAATTCCGTTGCCTATAGCGTCATTTGTTGCGTGTAAGTCACATTTTCCTGCAAAACCTAGTTCATGACCAAAAGAACGCTCTGCAATCCATCCAATCCTTCCATATTGCTCTTCTAACGAACGAACGCATCCTTGGACATGTTCTTGATGCTTATCATGCGAAATGCCCTCAAAAAACGATTCTATAGCTGTATGAATCTCCGTACCAAGATCAGCCGCGTTGCGTCCTTGTTGTTTTGAATCTTGGATAATGCGGTCAATATAATCTTGCTCTGATTCACCTTCGCGTTTTGTTGATGTAAGAGCCGCCATTAGAACTTGTGTTTGCATCCATGCCACTAGCGCAGGTTTATTTGCTACACCTAATACCGTAGTTACTGAGGGTACATAGTCATGTTCTCTTGCGTCCCTTAATGTAGTGTTGCGTTCCTTGCCATTCTTACCTACGATTGTATACTGCGGTATGCCATCACGCGTGTACCAATGGTTTGATTCTGATGCGCGAATCTTTGGTGGTTCTGATGCGTAAAATAAACTTTTGCTCTGCTCGGTCATGCTATCCCTCTCTTAAAAATCTATGTAATTCTTTAGCGTAAAATTCTATCTTGGCTGCTTCTTGAACTGAATCATCTTTGAGACCAATGCGTGTATTATATTTTTCAATATTGCCACGCAAAAAACCTATGTACTGCTCAGGTGGAAACTTAGCTCTAATGTAATCAAGCATTTCAATGCCACCTTGAGTATAGTGCGGAGGGTGATTAACCATGTCAGGTTTTGGTTTGTTTTTATTTTCTCTATCTATTTCCAAGTGCCTCTCCTTATGATGATGTTTACATAGCCACACAACATCAAGCGGTTTATTATAATTTTCATGGTGAGCAACTACATGCTGTGTAGTGCCACATCTCTCACATGGCTGACGAACTAATCTTCCTGTTAAAATTGCATAAGACACATCTTGATGCGCTTTTTTCTTTAGCTTGTTTTCGTAAAGCCAAAACTTTTTATTTGGTGCAATCTGTTTATAAGATAATAATTTTTTATTTTTTTTATTTATGCTAACTTGTTTATTGTGGCAAATTTTACACTGACCACACAACCCATCCTTGTTAATAGCTGACCTATAAAAATCGGTAGCGGGCTTTGTTTCATAGCAACCACTACAAATTTTTACATAGTCTATGGGTTGTTGATCAGGGTGATTTGCGTCATCCGCAATAGTCACCATATTTAGAACGGTAAATCGCTTTCCATGTCATCAAAATTTGCGCTTGGTGCAGAATTGCCTGCACTAGGACCACCATGTAAACGCTGCCATTCAGGTGACTGTCTAATCTTATTTTTAAGATTATCAGAAAATGACTCAAACAATTCCATGTCAGGGTTATCAATTGAAAATATTTTTAATTCATTTTTACCTTCGGGTAGACCATTTTTTTTAATAGACGCAGGCACAGGATTAATCGTAGCAATGTTTGTATATGTATTACCGTTGTTTTGAGTTTCTACAACTGAAAGCATTGCCCACTGACCTAAAACATTTTTAAGTTCAAACCCATCAAGCTCTTCCTTTGTAAAGTCTTTTCCCCGCCAAGTTTGTAAATCTTTTCTAAGGCTTGCTTTATCAGCTAATGTGACTGTAAAGTTTTTAGATACAGTCATTGGATCACCTTTAGATGTTACAGTTGGGTTCCCTTGAGCGTCTTCTGAGTGCACTTCAAATTGAAACATAGCTTTGTGTAATTGTTTTACATTACCCATGTATGTTGATTCTTGGGTGCCAAGATCTATGATTCTATAACATCTAGCAAGGTGCATGCCTGTTGGCACGGGAATAAAATTACTACTACTACCTCCTGTTTTCGCTACTAAGCTCATTCTTTTCTCCTAAATTTGTATTAAATCTAACGTCTCTAAATTGACCATCGGATAATCCACATTCGAAGCGGATTATGTTCCAATCGTCAGGTGTTGCTATACCACTTACAGCCCGACTCAACGCTTCTATCAGCATTTGTTGTCTTTCTAATTCTGCTTGGTGCCACATAGCTTGTTGATAGTCTTCATCATAAGAGGCCATATAAACCTCCAAAGATAATTACTAACAAACCTACGACAGATATAGCTACGATCATCCAATCAATAGTTATAAGTTTTTTATGCTTATATAACCTTTTGTTTAAAACAACCTGTTGAAAGACATCGGCGTCTTTACTCGCTCTAGTTTCAAAAGGTTCTTGATATAACAAGCCTATTTGCACACCTGTTTTTGTCATGTAGGGTGGCGTCTTTCTGTACTTCTTACCATTCGCTTCCATTCTCTTTCCTCCTAAAAAAGTATTTGAGTGAAAGAATATTACCATAGTTTAATTATTTGTTGCAATCTTTTTTTTAATTGTGTAATATCGAGTTAATTTCAGAAAGGAGAGTAAAATGCAACTGAAAGATTATTTTGAGAACAAACCGCACGGGAGTAAAGTAATATTCGCTAAAAGTCTTGGTATCACAAAGACTTGGCTTTCGTTAATCATGAGCGGTAGAAAGTTACCTAGCGTACATCTGTGCATACAGATAGAAAAATTAACAAAGGGAAGAGTTAAACGTAAAGAGTTAAGACCTGATTTTTTTATTGGAGTATAGATATGCATTATTTTGAGTTTAACATTAAAGACTACAGGGCTGATGCATTTCAACTAACTCTTATTCAACACGGCGCATACAAACAACTCATAGATCAATATTGTTTAAATGAATCGCCTTTGACTTTAAATTTAGAAGATTTGTTTTATGACTTATTAATAAGAGGTGATGATGAAAAGAAAGCTATTGTATTTGTATTGGAAAAGTTTTTCGATAAGACCGAGAATGGTTATGTTCACAAACGATGTGACGCTGTTATTAAAAAGTATCAGGCGAAAAGTAATCAGTCTCGTGATGCGGTGAATACAAGATGGGCTAGGGAAAAAGGTAAGGATACGGACGTAATACGAGAATCATACGACCGTAATACGAACCAAGAAACAGAAACCAATAAACATGAAACAGTATACACATCTGAAAAATTCCTTGAATTTTGGGACGTGTGGCCTAAAAGCAAAAGAAAACAATCTAAACCTGAATGCTTTAAAAAATGGAAAGCACGCAAATTAGATCAGATTGCTGACAAAGTTATTGAGCACGTCAAAGTTTGTAAAGAATCATCACAGTGGAAAGAAGGATATGAGCCCGCGCCACTAACGTACCTCAATCAGGGCAGATACGAGGACGATTTACCTGAAGATGATTGGGCGCCAAAACAAAGATGAAAGGCATAAAAGAAATTACTTCATTAAGGATTAATAAATTTAAACCTGAGCTTGTTAATGTTTGGGTAGGTAATGGCGATTTACATATGGCAACTGAATGGTACAAATATTCAGACACTATGGATTATCCACAATTACAAATTGAGAATGAAGACATCATAGGCTTAATTGATTTTAGATTTGTAATTGACCTTGAAGTGATTTTATCAGGAGATAATTCTGATCGCCTTATGGATGTCTATGAAAAAATGACGCGATATAATCCAAAGAGATTGGTTTTGTTATACGAAGAAAAGAATGGTTCTGTAGAAATACTTGATAATAAAGGATTGCTAAGTGGAATACTTGAATAGTGAAGAAGTAGACTTTGCCGCTTATCTTAAAGCGACTGAGACGCAAGAAAAAATTAGAGAAGCAAAAGTATATTTAGAAAAATTAAAAAATGATTTGCTTAACCCTAAAACAACACCGAAGATAACAATGCCTTGGCAGACAACTTTAAATAAATTTGATTTTAAAGCGGGCGAGGTTACTTTGTATGCAGGCGGTAATGGAGGAGGAAAGAGTTTAATTACAGGGCAAGTTGCTATGGGTTTAGTAAAACAAAATCAAAAGGTTTGCTTGATGTCTTTTGAGATGAAGCCCGAAAGAACACTTGAGCGCATGACTAGACAGTTTAGTGGCGAGAACTTATCTAATCCGCTACTTACAAATAGAAAAAATATGATTGTGGATTATTTCAATAGATTAATTAAGTTTACAGACAAAAAAATGTGGCTCTATGATCAACAAGGTACAGTTACATCAGAGCAAGTTATTGCGGTCGCAAGATATTGTGCAATTGAACTTGGCATTAATCATATTTTTATTGATAGCTTAATGAAGTGCGTCAAGGGTGAAGATGATTATAATTCTCAAAAATATTTTGTCGATGAACTGACGTCATTAGCAAGAGATCATCAAGTGCATGTACATTTAGTGCACCATATTAGAAAAAATGAAAGCGATAAAGTTATACCAAATAAATTTGATATTCGTGGAGCATCTGCAATTACAGATATGGTTGATAATGTTTTTATTATTTACAGAAACAAGGCCAAAGAGAGTCAAATTAGAGACGGCAAAGTTGTTGATCACGAAAAGCATCCCGACACATATTTAAATTGTGAAAAGCAACGTAACGGAGAATATGAAGAGTCCCATTATTTGTGGTATCACAAAGATAGTCAGCAATTTATTGACGACCCAAATGGCGTGCCTATGGCATTCGATACAGCAGGCGCATTCTAGTGGTAGACAAAGGTAACATGAGTCGTGAATTTCTTTATCAGTGTTTAGTTCGAGATGTTATTAAAAAAAGAATTGCTGATAGAGACAAAGCTTTTGAGTTCTTGGGTCGATGGGAAATACATCACAAGAATTCAAAATTAAGGGAAGATGTTTTATATCAATGGCAAAAGGGCAACCGCGGAAAGGAGGGTGAATGGTATGACTAACGAAGTAAATAAACAATTGCTTGATGCTTTAGAAGCAATGTGTGAGATATACATTCCTGAAGACGAAAGTCTTGAGAATGACGCAGTAGCAGGGTACGCGATGAATATTTTAGAGACGGCTAGAAAGATTGAGGTCGCTTATAAAAGCAAACCGCTACCTGAAGATGATGTATGGGACTTGGTAAAGGATATTAATCCCCACGATCCAATGTACCCAATACATTTTGCAAGAGCAGTCGAACGTAAACATGGAATAGGAGCATAGTAATGGCTGAAGAAGAAAAGAAAGAGCAGAAACTTGTTATGGACGACAAGACAGGATTGTTTTCTTTTGAAAAAGATACGATCACTGTTGAGGAACACAATCAAGAGATGCTTAAAACAATGGAAGAGTTTGCTGAAGTTCTTGAGCTATCTATTTTAAGAGAGCGTGACGCTTGTGCTAAGGTCGCGCTTGATTTAAAGAGTGATGAGATTGCTAAAGCTATTCGTGAGCGAGTTCCCGCACAAAGTACGTCGGTACATTAATGGAGCTTACTTTACCGTTTCCTCCGTCAGTCAATACCTATTGGAGAACTTTCCAAGGTCGTATGTTGATTAGTAAAAAAGGTAGGGAGTACAGAAAAGCTGTAGCAGACGAAATCATTTTACAAAAAGGTAACAAGCATTTAAAGGGTAAAATTAAGATGACTATAGAAGCGTGGAGACCTGACAATCGAAGACGCGACTTAGATAACTTACTTAAAGCACCGCTCGACGCATTAACGCATGCGGGCGTGTATGAAGATGATGAATTGATTGTAGACCTAAGAATTTTTTGGGCAGAAGATCAAGCAGGAAAATTAAAAGTGAAAATTGAGGAGATAAAGTAATGGAAATGAGAGACCCACACAAAGCGGTTGATTACATTTTAAAGAATGCAAAGGCGCACGCTAAAGCAAAAGCCGAACGCAATTATTTAGAAGAGTATCGCAAGTCGTTAAAAGCAATACTAATGAAGCAATGTTTAGAGACAGCTATCGGCGCACAAGAGCGCGAAGCATACGCGCATCCTGAATACAGTGCGCTACTTGATGGCATCAAAGTTGCAATGGAAGAGGAAGAGAAGCTTCGTTGGGATTTAATTGCCGCGCAAGCAGCGATTGACATTTGGAGAACAGAACAATCTAATTTAAGAGCTGAAGGAAAGGTTACTATTTAATGGAATCAAAAATTAATATTCAATCTTATCCAAATTTTTTAACTGACCAAGAACACAACTATGTCATAGAAAAAACATTAAGAGGAAATACATGGAAGTTTTGTGGGCTCAGCGAAAAAGATGGTTTTATGTTTTGGTTTATGAGTCTTATGCAAGACAATTTTTTTGTTGAACATATGTTAAATAAAATTAAAATTATTACAGAAAAAAATTTTGCAATAGATAGAGTTTATGCAAATGGACAAACATACGGACTTAGTGGAGATTATCATCAAGACGTACTTGATAATGGAGATATATATAAAACATTTTTATATTACGTTAACCCAAATTGGAAATCCGAGTGGGGAGGTAGTACTTTATTTCAAAAAAATGAAGAAGTTTATACTCAGCCTTTTATTTCTAACAATGCTATTTTATTTGATAGTGATATTTATCATGTGGGATTAGAGCCAACAAGACATTGCAGGGATTTAAGGGTTACAGTAGCTTTTAAATTAAAAAACATATCAAATGTATAGGAGATTTAAATGATTCAAGAACCAATGAACGATGTGTATTTGAGAGAGTACTACACATCATACACACTCAAAAATAATTTAAGCATTGAGTTTGATAAGTTTAAAAACCTTGTAAGACTTGTTGAAAGTCATCATGGCATCGATGATGACAACGAAGCTCAAGACGCACTAGAGAACATTGAACAAGAGATCATTGCGCGTGCGTGTCGCAGTGGCGTATGTGAGGATTAATCATGGCAGAATTTGTAGCGGTATTATTATTGTGGCACTTTAACGCTAGTGCTTGGTGGTGGGTTGCTTTTGTGTTGGTATTTATTTTACAAGTTGCGCATGAGATGAATAAAATTTATAACAAAAAACAAAAAATAAAAAACAACGAATTATGATATTTTTTTTTAAAAAACCAAAAATAATTGTAGATTGTTTTACTACAAGACCTGACGTTTATGAACATGCTCCTATAAATTATGCTTATAAATTTTATCCTAATTGGTGGAAAAATACTTCATCAACATTTAAAAATAATTTTTTCAAATATCCAACTATAAAAAAATGCAATGGAATCATAGATACATATCAACAAGGATTTATTATTCCTTTATGGAATGATTTTTCTTTTAAAGTAGAAAATAAAAAAATTAATTGGCAACACTCAGACAAAGAAACTAGCTGTGAAATTCACGATTATAGACAATGGGAAAGCTATGCTGACATGAATAAATATTACAATTTAAAAATTGTATCTCCTTGGATTGCAAAATGTAAAAGTGATGTAAATTTTTATTTTACTAAACCGTTTTGGAATCATCCTTTAAGCACTCCGTATCATATACTTTCAGGGGTATTAAATTTTAAATACAACAATGCAACAAATATACAAATGATGATAAATATACATGAAGATTATGATTACACCATACAAGCATTAACTCCAATGGCCCATGTAATTCCATTAACAGAAAAAGAATTAATAATTAAAAATCATTTAATTGATGAATTTGAATATAAAAAAATACATGTTGCCACTACCTATATTAAAACATTTGTAGGCTCGTATTCTAAAAGCATCAACAACACAAAAAAACAAGAAAAAAAATGTCCGTTTCATATATAAATGAAAAAGGATGAAAAGAAACACTTGGATCTTCTTAGTCAGCTTGGTTGCGTTGTATGTGCAAAGCTTGGCTACGGAGAATCTCCTGCGGAAATACATCACTCCGAATCAAGTCGCGTGGTATTGGGCTCAAGGCATCCCACTACGATGCAGTTCCTTTATGTCCCGAGCACCATAGAGGACAGAGTGGAGTGCATGGTATGGGAACCAAAGGGTTTGCTAAGCACTACGGGTTTGACGAATCCGATTTACTCGAAACCACCAAAATACTTTTGGAACAACTAAAAAAAAGTAAAATAGGGGGTTGACATACGTTTAACTTCGTGTTATACTTGTATTTAGATCAATGTCGATCTATAAAAGCGAAAGGAAAGCGAATCATGGCAAGAGTATTAGTGAATCATCATCGTAATGTAGCGATTGAAGTAAGCCGTAAAGATAAATGGACAACGCTTATCATGGGATGGCTTCCACATAAACGCGTCAAGATGCTTAACAGCGATGTTGACCAAGAATGGGAAGAGTTCCTTGGTTACGATGTCAAGAAGGTAGCGAAGCAATTCATGAAACCCGTCAATGGTTGGGTAGAAGATTCAGCTATGGACGATCTTAAATCAATTGTGAAGGGAGCGTAGCAATGACTCGATTAGAAATGATTGCAGAAATTTGCAAGCGAATGGCAGACGATTTAAAAGAAGATAACGACCGCGCAGAAGAGAGAGAACAACAGCGTGAGGCACAAAAGAAAATGAATGACGATGAGATTTATTGAACTGTTTGCAGGTATTGGTGGCTTTCGCTTAGGGTTGGAACGCGCAGGTCACCAATGCGTTTGGTCAAACGAAATTGTCGATAAAGCTCGACGTATCTATGAATACAATTTTAAGGACACTCCCGATGGACGAGACATTAGAGATATTCAACCCAACGAAATCCCCGATGCAGAGCTCCTTGTTGGAGGATTCCCATGCGCAACTTTCTCCGTCGCAGGTCGACGTACAGGTTTCTCTACAGAGGATACAAGAGGAACTCTCTTCTTTGAAATCTGCCGAATTGCTGAAGCAAAAAGAATACCGTATCTTTTCCTTGAGAACGTCAAAGGATTGCTTAATCACGAAAATGGAAGAACTTTTGGAGTCATCCTCGCTACGTTGGATGAACTTGGGTATGACGTTCAATGGGAATGTGTTAACAGCAAAAATTTCGGAGTCCCGCAGAATAGGGAACGAGTTTTTATTGTCGCAAATCTTAGAGACAGAACCCGACCAAAAGTATTTCCTATCGGAGAGTGCTTTGCAGAGAATGATGTCTCGTGCGAAGAAACACAAGGAGAAGGGGAACGGGTTTCAACAAACTATTTACCAACGCTCGACGCACACTACTATAAAGGTGGCGGAACTCGAGCAGTCATCGACGAATCAGATGGATCTATTCGCACCACACAATGGAGACGTACCCACTTCCGAGATATAAAAGGTGACTACACACCAACGCTCACAGCTAACATGGGTACAGGTGGGAACAATGTACCTTACGTTGAAGTGAAAGCTGTACTCACTCCCGACCGTAAAGAGAAAAGACAAAATGGTAGACGCATCAAAGAACATAACGAACCCTCGTTTACAATCACAGCACAAGACAGGCATGGCGTGTTAGTAGGCTCGTCACTACGAAAGCTTACACCGCTCGAGTGTGAGCGCTTACAATCGCTTCCCGACAATTGGACGAAGTGGTATAGCGACGGATCGCTCGTATCTGATAATCAGCGTTATGAGCGCTGTGGCAGAGCTGTAACAATTAATGTCATTCACGAAATAGCAAAGAGGTTACCTCTATGAAGTCATGGAGTTTTGAATCGAAAGAGGTTGCAAATAAATTTGATGAGCATGTGCGCGAACAGCTCCCTTGGTATGACATGATTACAGACGCGGTTGTTTACATCACGCGAAACTATTTGACTGAAGGTAATCGAGTTGTTGACATCGGCGCATCGACAGGAAACTTATCAAGAAAACTTTTACCACTAGCGGATGAGCGAAAAGGAAAAGTGTTAGCGATAGAAAAAAGTTTACAAATGATTTGTAAGATGGATGACATGGAAGATGTAGGCGTAATACATGGTGACATCACAGAGATAGATATACCTGAAGCGCAGGTGTACATTTTATTTTTAACGATGATGTTTATACCTGTAGACAAGAGACAAAAATTACTCGATGCAATTCAAGATAAAGTTAAGGTGGGTGGATGTGTAATCATTGTTGATAAAATATGTGATCACAGCGGATACTTCAGTACAGTCATGAAACGATTAACATGGCATTGGAAGATACAGCAAGGCGCGGAAGCTGAAGACATTATAAATAAAGAGATGTCGCTTGCGGGTGTACAGATTCCTATGGACAGTTATTTTCTTGATGATGCAAAAGAATTTTTTAGGATGGGTGAGTTTGCGGGGTGGGTAATTGAATACTGAAAATATACGAAAAGAATTTACTGACCACATCATAAATAATTGGAAACCTGAGCACCATGATTTTAGAATAAAAAAAGATGGGGAGTATTGGAGTTGGGCTATGCAGGACGCATGGGATATTTGGAAAGCTTGTCATAAATTTTACATGGAGATAAAATGATTTTACTTACAGATAGAGAAAGACAATTATTAAAAGAATCATCAAGCAACATAAGCGTGCATGCATTTCAGAGGTTAGTACCTCATCAAAGACGTGCGTATTGGGAGACACTTGATAGAGCTATTCATTCGATTATGATGACGCATCCTGAAGCATTCAATGAAAAAGCTGTAAAGGATATGCATGAGAAAATGAAAAATAAACAAGCTTACGCGCGATATTAAATGAAATATTTGCTTCTATCAGCTTGCATCATTTTAATTAGTGGTTGCGCTGAGATAGCGACAAGCGTTGCAGTGCAGTCAGGCGTGCAAGTAGTGGGCGAAAAATACTTGATAGCACAAAAGAAGCCTATGATTAAATGTAATGTTTACAATCTTATCAGAGGAAATAAAATGTGTAGGGTAAGCATGGTTTATAATGTAAGTCACAAACGGAGAAAAGATAATGGCAACACAAGCAGTACATAAAAGCAAACGACACGCTAACCCTATGCAAACAAAGAACGGTCGTCCTAGGCTCAAGGCGTTCGATTTAAAGGCATTATATGAGCTACTTGAGAAGACTGAAAAGGGTAAAAAGCGCCACAAGATAGCTAAAGAGATTGCTAGAAAAACTAGCATAGGTTAATGATTTTCTTGATGGCTTTGCCTGTTTAAGTGGATAAGCTTGTGTTTACAGGCAAATTGCTTGGATAACTAAGGATATATACCATGTGGACAACTCCATCTGCTACAGAAATGAGATTCGGCTTCGAAGTAACTATGTACGTTATGAACAAGTAAGTTACATCCGCAGGCTTATCGACAGCCTATGTGATTGTATTTAAGGGGAGCTTCGGCTCCCTTTTTTTATTAGATGAAAGAGATAAGTAATAAATAGGGGAGGGTATTACGGGCAGGAAAAGTTAAACGATTAAATCTAAGTTACTGATATTTATAAGTTTTTTAATAGATTAAAAATAATTTTGAGTGCATTCGGTAAAGGCCTTGACAAGGGTTAATATTTAATTTAATATTACATTACTATCAATTGATAGATAACTTAAACAACTAAAACGAAAGCGAATTTATATGAAAACAATAGACTTACAAGTAACAAAAGTAGACACCCTAGGCTTACTCTTAGCTCAAATTGCAGAATTAGAAGCTAAAGCTACAGCAATCAAACAATCCCTCAAAGAAGATGGTCAAGGCATATACGAAGGCTCAATGTTCAAAGCCAACGTCATTGTATCTAACCGCTCAACTGTAGACTTCAAACAAGTATTCGCAGAATGCTCTGTACCTGCCGAAGTTATTGCTCGCAATACTAAAGCACAAGAAATCGTAACTGTTAAATTAACTTCAAGATAAGGGGATCAACATGAAAACAGTACCATTCGCAGAATTACTTAAAGAAGCTGTAAACAAAGAAGGCATCTTATCAACTTGCTACAGCCGATTCCATCAATACAGCATCGGCAATCAGTTATGGTTATGGGATCAAGTCAGTCAACGTGACGAACAGCTTGGCCCCGTAGCAACTCTTAAAAAATGGAATGAGCTTGGTCGCAAGGTTAAAAAAGGTTCTAAAGCTTACGCTATGCTTTTGCCTGTAACAGTGCCAAAGAAGGATAAGGCAGGCAAAAAGATCGAGGGTAAGTTTTCAAGATTCTTTATGCCACGCGATCTATGGTTCACAGTACACCAAACAGAGGGTGAAGATTATGTTGAAACACAAGTCACACCTGAGTGGGATAAGCAAAAAGCCCTCGAGACATTACTTATCAAAGAGAATGCTTACGAGTCAGCCGACGGTAACGTGCAAGGTTATGCAAGCTTTCACAGCTTCGCGATCAATCCTGTAGCTGTATACCCACACAAAACAACCTTCCATGAGCTTGCTCACATCGTGCTAGGTCATACTACTGAGCACACTATGTCAGACTCTGAAGTGACTCCACGCGATATTCGTGAGGTAGAAGCTGAGTCAGTAGCTTATATCCTATGCTCGATCCTTGGCTTGGATGGTTTAAAAGAGTCACGCGGTTACATTCAACATTGGTTGAAGGATAATCAGATCGACGATAAGTCAGCGCAAAAGATATTCACTTGTGCTAATACGATCCTTAACGCAGGAAAAGTGGCATAAAGGGTCTTTTTAAGCGTTTTGGGACACTTTTAGGGGTTGGGTATAAGGTTACCCGCCCTTGAAGGTAAAAATGGCTCAAAATGGCTTATTTTTAATGTAAAAAAAGTGTTGACAGCTATATTGTTTAATATATAATTACACCTACGAACACATTGGTTCGGTTTATTTAAAAGCGAAAGGATCTAAAATGCTATATTACGCAATCACTCACAATGAAGTATGGGACTTAGGTCAACACCCATCTATCGAACGCGCAGACTTCCATGCCGTTGATCAATTCAATATGCACATGGCACCAAGTGGCTATGTTGTTGTTAATTTCAGAGAACTCGAAGCAATCAAAAACATACTTGACCGACGTGGTGTCGGCGTTTACTAAGGAGATCGATATGAGCTTTATGGTCGTTGATGCGGTGACCGACGAAATCGTCGAGAGCAACTTTGAATATAAGAATCACGCGGAGTTATTCATTGAGGTGCATGGCAAGGATTATCCTAACGCCGAACTTATGGTGGAGTTAGCATGACTCGTCCAATGTATGAATCACAAAGCGACGTGGTGCGCGAAAACAAAATGAAAGCTTTGTTAGAAACTAAGTGGAATTGCGAACTCAACAAGTTACCAATTAAATATCATCTTGATTGGATGGCAATGCGTGGCAAAGGTCCAATGGCTTTTGTAGAGTTTAAGCACCGTGAGAACTTATCCATCCATAAATACCCACGCTACATGATTTCACTTGATAAGTGGATGAAAGCAAAACAGTTATGTAAAGAGGTTGAGATCCCATTCATTATGGTAATCACATTTACTGAGGGAAATTACTACGGCGTGTTTTCACACAATGGCATTCATGATATGGCTTATGGCTTTGGCGGTCGTTATGATCGAGGTGATGCGCAAGATGTAGAACCTATGATTTATTTACCACTAAAAAAATTTCAAAAGATTGAGGGTCCGACATTATGATTGGTACAAAAGAGAATATTAAGATTGGTGACATCGTTCGAGCTTATGACTTTGCGCCGAGAGAAGGATGCCCTGATTGTTTTATTGTTGGTAAGGTGACTGATCTCGACGGTCAATTCTTTGTTGCTAAAACTTTAACGCGTGTTTGGAATGGTAAGGTTGATAATCAAGGTAACGATAGAAGTCAAGTGCAACATACTTTCCGTGCTTTATGCCAAGGTGAAATGGGCTTTGACATAGGCTATGAGCGTGTTACAATACTTGCATGAGTCAGCATAGATATGTTGGTTTGATCGATGGCGAAAAAATGCGTGGTTTTCATTCACGCGTAGAATTAGAACATTGGTTAAGAGATAAGCCCGAAGCAACCTTCATTAAGTATTCAGTAAAGCGCGAAAAGAAACCAAAATTAGATTTGAGTGAATACGAACTAGCGCCTTTCTAAGATTGTTTATTGTTATTTGTTTATTGTTATTGGTTGGTATTACGTCCGTATCAATCATCGTAATACGTCCGTATAGTTTCCGTAATACGCCCGTATAAAATTTCCCCGAAAAGAAAATACAAACTAAAAACAATTTGATCCTACTTATTGTTTGACTTATCCCTACTGTCCGTTTACATTCTATTGCATTATGTCAGAGACAGCTATCACAAAGAAGAGAGTCGTATCATCTTACCAAGGTAAGGATGACGATACTCTTGCGTCAGGTACTCAATCTAACAAGGACTCGACTGTAGGTAACAAGGGTGGAAGACCTACGCTCTATAGTCTTGAGATTGCTTTGGAGATCTGTGACAGGATTGCTGACGGTGAGAGTTTGGTAAAGATTTGTAGCGATGCAAAGATGCCGAAGAAGACTGCGGTGTACGAGTGGTTGCTACGCCACAAAGAATTTGCGGATATATATGCGCGCGCGAGGGAAGACCAAGCCGACACATTGGCCGACGAGATTCACGCAATTGCTGACGAACTTCCGCAACAAGTTGTTGATGAGAAGGGTAACGCTACTCGTTATGACAGCGCTTACGTTCAATGGCAAAAGAACAGAGTGGACGCAAGGAAGTGGGTGGCCGCGAAGCTCAAACCTAAAAAGTATTCAGACAGAATCGCACACGTTGGTGACAACGAATCAGACGCGATCAACATCAATGTCAACATCTTTGACGAAATGATTAAGAACCTCGAACTAAAGAGACAGACCAAATGACCGAACTTATAAACGGCTTTTACTTGCTAGGTGGATTAATCATCGCAGGCTTTATTTACTTCATCGTTGCAGATCACTTCGATGACAAACAATAACAAAGATAAAGAGATACCAATAACGCACGAAGAGTTGGTTAGCGAGATGTTAAAGAATCCTGAAGTGTTAGCTGAATACGAACTGAATAAATCAACGGGCGCCGTGCAACGGGTCGACAATGACAGACGTAGTTGATCTACTTAAAGACAAAGAAGTAGAAGCGCAGTTTAAATCATTACCCATTGCCAAACAGATAGCGATAGCGTGGCGCATGAAGTGGTTAACGCAAGCGCATGATCACCAAATACTTCCACACGGTGATTGGGCGATATGGTTACTATTAGGTGGTCGAGGTGCGGGGAAGACTAGAACGTCTGCTGAGCAGATAGGATGGTGGGCTTGGGAACAGCCCAACACACGATGGTTAGTATCCGCACCGACAGCCATGGATGTACGCGGTACATGTATCGAAGGTGAATCAGGATTGCTTAACGTGATACCTGAGATCCTCATTGCAGACTATAACAAGTCATTGCTCGAGATCAAGCTGACGAACGGGTCATTGATCAAAGGCATATCAGCGTCAGAACCTGATCGCTTCCGCGGTGGACAGTATCACGGCGCATGGCTAGATGAGTTGGCGGCTTGGGATTACTTACAAGAAGCATGGGACATGATTCAGTTCTCAGTTCGGTTAGGTAAAGAGACAAGGATCATTGCATCAACGACACCAAGACCTAAAGACTTGATCGTTGACTTAGTAGGGAGGTCTGACGACGGTAGTGGTGAAGTCGTTATGACAACCGCGTCAACGTACGCGAACATAGACAACTTAGCACCAAGCTTTCAACAGCAGATCTTGCAGTACGAAGGAACAAAGCTAGGTCGACAAGAGATCTATGCCGAACTGATTGACCCCGAAGAGGGTGGTATTGTTAGAAGAGATATGTTTAAACTATGGGACGCGAAAAAACCATTCCCTAAGTTTGAATACATCATACAGAGTTACGATTGCGCATACACAGAGAAGACTATCAATGACCCAACAGCGTGCTTAGTCTTCGGTGTATTTAAACCAACGGACGGTTCAATGTCAGTGATGTTGATAGACGCATGGCAAGAACGCATGCAGTATCCTGACCTAAGAAAGAAAGTGCAGGAAGAGTATGAAGTTAGTTATGGTGCGGATAGCGAGTCCGACACAGGAGAGTTTGTCAAAGGTAAGCGAGTTGATCTCATACTTGTCGAAGATAAGGCGAGTGGAATCAGTCTCATACAAGATATGCAACGGGCACATTTACCTGTGCGAGCTTACAATCCTGGTCGAGCCGACAAAGTGCAACGACTTTCCATTGTCGCAAACATTATCGCTCATGGAAGAGTGTGGATTCCCGAATCGTCAGTACGTCGAGGATATGTGCGTGATTGGGCTGAAGGCTTCGTATCACAGATCTGCTCATTTCCTGAAGCTACTCATGACGACTATGTGGACGCGTGTACGCAGGCGCTTCGGTATCTAAGAGACGCAGGCATGTTAGAGATTGACCCGAGACCTTATGACCCATCGGAAGATTACGCAGACGCTTATGAATACAAAGAGAGAGTCAATCCTTACTCCGTGTAAGAACGTATGTGACCTAGACATTAAGAAACAAATATGCAAGACATGCAAACGCACAGAGGACGAGATAGCAAGTTGGTTAGATTACACACCAAGCGAACGCAAAGCTGTAATGAAACGCATCAAGGAACGTAATGGGCATAGCAAGTAAAATTATTAAGGGTGGTTTAAAAGCTGTCGCTAATAAAGCGCCTCGCATGTCAGAGGCATTGAACCCGCATGTAGGCAAACGCCTATACATTACGCAAGCAGATCGTACCGCACTTGATTATGATAAAGGTCTACTCGGTGGACCAGGCTATGTTGAGTTAGCAGGCATCGACCCTAAATATAAAGACATTGCATGGGCAGTCCAATCACCTGGTGTGGCAAAGACTCTCGTAGGTTCTATGGCACGCAATCCTGAAGAAGCTGTATTCGCAAACCTTATTGGCTCACCCGAACAACATAGATCAAATAAAGTCGTATTCGACAGAATCATGGATCGCTTTCAGAAAGCTGTAGAGGAAGACAAGCTTACGCCCGAACTACATGCAACCATTAACAAACGCTTATCTAATATCAAAGATCCAAAGACAGGTAAGTCATTCTTTCCTGAAGACGTAGACATCCTATCACCTGAATTTAATCAGCATGCACAAACATTCCATCAACGTGCATACATTGCTGACATATTAGCAGGCAAAGGTGTAGGCGGTAAGAAGGGATCAATCATTGATTACCCACAAGTCATTAAAGAAACCACTGACCCACTATTGCTAGAGGCAAAGACAGGTGACATCGGTGACAGACTGTTTTCGTTATCAGGTAACATCCAAGAAAGACCTGAGCTTCACCCTGCATTCCATTATTCATTAAGTGGCAAAAAAGAATCCGAAGCATTTGCTCCTGCTCCACAAGGTATCGTACTTAAAAACTTTACTAAGGACTTTACAGAGAGAACAGGAAGACTCCCAACATACTACGACCTCACGCGCGGTTATTCTCCGTCAGAGAAAATTACAGACGAGATGCTTGAACGCATGTACAAAGAAGGTTACGCAGAAGGCGGTACAGTCGCTGACGACGCAGAAGAATATGGCGAACAACTTAAAGAACAACGCAAGACACTTGGTAGTGACATTCTCAAGTCAGGTGCAAAAGGAATTACTGAAGGTGTTGGTAACATCTTACGCAGTGCCAAAGAAACATTGTCACGCGCAGGAACTATTGGTGACGTCATACAAGGTTATGGCAAGTACGCCGCGCCAATTGAGAAAGCTAGATACGAAGGTATTACAGGCAAAAAGTTTCCTGAGCTTAAACCCATTTCATTATTACCTGACCAAGCTATTACAGAATCCCCTGTAGACGCAAAGATACTTCCATTTACTACAGGCGAACAACAGTTTATAGGCGAAGTCATTGGTGACCCACTTTCTTATTCAGTAACAGGTGCAGGCCGTGGACTTAAAAAGGTAGGTAAGTTTGTAGGCAAGGGCTTAGCTGAGCAAGTGCAAACAGGTAGAGGCTTTATTGGCCGTAATGTAATGAACCCACGCCAAAACATTATCAAAGACCAAGGCGGTATGTTAGTCGGTGGTGAAAAAGCTTTAGATGATGAGCTGATTGCAATGAAGCACAATGAGAGTGCATATCCTCATGCACAAGCTCATTATGTTGCAGGTGATAAAGATCCAAACGCTGTTGCACTTAATCAATGGGTTGACACAAAGGTAAGAAAGTATTTACGCAATCAAGCGGGTACAGAAGCTGACCCAATACTTAAAACAATTGAATCAGGTGTAGAGCATAACTTCCAACCAACTATGGGAGATACTAAATACAGCGTAAGAAATAAAAGACTTCAAGTTGGCAAACCTGAAGCAGGAATTGCTAAGACAGAGTTAGGTAAAGAGTTTGAATACAAAATTGATTCAATGTTTGATCCAAAGAGCTCTGAAGAAGTTAAAGCAATTTTAAATGATCCGCTTCCATTTGCTGACCCAAATACTGCTGAAAGATTTAGAGCTTCAAAACTTAGAACCGAACTTGATCTTCCTATTCAAAATGAAAAAGATGTGGAGGCGCTTAGGCTACTTAATGAAATACCTGACAAGAATGTATACACGCTAAGCGGTACAAACATTACAGATCGCTTAGGTCTTAACCATGTATCAGACGTTCTTATGGAAGACTTACAAACAGGAAGACTAAGACCTGAACAACTTAATCAAATGTCTATTGAGAAAGCTATCCGTCGCGCCGCAGAGTATGACGCAGAAAAAGCTAAAGCAATGGCTAAAGCTAATGCTTCTTCTGTAGAGGGCATGCCAATTCCTAAAGAATACAATGACGGATTTAAATGGGTAGAACTTAAACACGAAACAGATCCAACGAAAACTAAAGCAGCTTTGAAGTCAGAAGGTGAAATGATGGGTCACTGTGTCGGTGGTTATTGTCCTGACGTTGAAAGTGGAGAGATTAAGATATTCTCATTGAGAAGCCCTGACGGTAAATCACATGTCACTATAGAAGCACGACCACAATTTAGCATGACATTGTGGAGAAACGAAAACATGGATCTTATTAGCAGAAATCCTGAGTTAATGAAGTTAGATTTCAATATGAGGTCATTAGATAATGACGACAAATATGGACGTCGCATGACAGAGCGTGATTATGTAAGAGAAATGACTAAGGAAATGAAAAAACGCAATATTAATCCTATTGAGCCACCAAGCTACATGGAGCTTCATCAAGTTAAGGGCAAACAAAACAAACGCCCTGATGATAAATACCAAAGTTATATTTCAGACTTTATTAAAAACAATCCAACCAAACATGAGATTGTTGATGTGTTTGAGCTAGACAATACAAACTTAATGGGTGTGCAAAATATTGCTGACAACGGACTTGTGAGTAAAGACATTCACAATCATCCTGATGTAGAAAAAATTGTAAAAAATTACCCTAAAGAAAATTTAATGGCAATGTATAAAAAAGGTAATGTAAGTCGTAGTCCAATGGAAGTGGATGAAGACATTAAATACAATATATTTAAAGATGCTGCTAAAGATTTAGCACGACAAAATAAAAACTATGTTGACAAAGACGACATTCTTAATCACCTAAGAGAAAAATACCTACTACCGAAAAAGAAAAGCGGTGGTTCTATCAACCTAAACCAAGAGTACAAACTAGAAAACATGAGGAGACGTTATGGCTGAGATGCCCATTGACCCTGAATTCGGTCGCAACATACAAGGAATTCCTGATCCTGCAAGTCAGGCGCAAATTACAGAGACACCTGACGGCGGAGCTCAAATTGACCTCATGCAGTTTGATGACGATGTAGAAGAACTTGACGATGGATCAGCTATCGTTAATTTAGAAGAATACAAAGGTCCTTCTGAAGACGAAGACTTTTACTCTAACTTAGCTGAGACAGTTAATCTTTATGATCTTGAGAAGATTAGTATGCGTTACCTTGATCTTATTAAGAAAGATAAAGAAGCTCGCGAGAAAAGAGATAAACAATACGAAGAAGGTATCCGTCGTACAGGTTTAGGTGATGACGCACCAGGCGGTGCTATGTTCTTTGGTGCTTCCAAAGTAGTTCACCCTGTTATGGCTGAAGCATGCGTAGACTTCGCGGCGTCCGCTATCAAAGAGTTGTTTCCACCTGATGGTCCAACAAGAACAAAAATCTTAGGGGAATCTACTCCTGAGAAACAAGACATAGCAGAACGCAAACGCGACTACATGAATTGGCAGTTGACAGAGCAAATTGAAGAGTTCAAAGACGAAACAGAACAATTGCTCACACAATTACCATTAGGTGGTTCACAGTTTATGAAGATGTGGTACGACGAAAAGAAAAAACGTCCGTGCGCAGAGTTCGTTCCTATTGACAACATACTATTACCATTCGCGTCAGCAAACTTCTATACCGCTCAACGCGTGACAGAAGTACAAGACATTACAGAGTGGGAACTTAAACAACGTATGGATCGTGGTTTATATCGTGACATATCATTTATCCGTGCAACGATGGAACCAACAGAAACACATTCTGAAAAAGCATCTAACAAAATTGAAGGTCGTAAGTATCAAGACAGTGAAGATGGTTTACGCCGTGTCTATCATATCTATACATACCTAGACTTAGAAGAAGACAAAAGAACTAAAGGTGAAACAGCTCCTTACGTTCTTATGATTGACGAGTTAGATAACGAAGTATTAGGTCTATATAGAAATTGGGAGGAAGGCGATGAAACGTTTACTAAATTGGATTGGCTTATCGAGTTCAAGTTCATTCCTTGGAGAGGTGCTTATGCAATTGGCTTGCCTCATCTTATTGGCGGTCTTAGTGCTGCTCTCACAGGCGCTCTCCGTGCTCTATTGGACACTGCTCATATTAATAACTCCGCTACCATGCTTAAACTCAAGGGTGCGAAAATTAGCGGACAGTCTCAACAAATCGAAGTTACTCAAGTCACTGAAATAGAAGGAGCACCTGGTGTTGACGACGTTCGTAAGATTGCAATGCCTATGCCATTCAATCAACCGTCACCTGTATTGTTCCAATTACTAGGATGGTTAGATAACGCGGCTAAGGGTGTAGTCTCTACATCTGAAGAGAAGATTAAAGATGTAAATGCCAACGCTCCTGTAGGTACAACACAAGCGTTAATTGAACAAGGTGCGAAAGTATTCTCATCTATTCACTCAAGACTTCATGACTCACAGAAACGCGTCCTCATGGTACTCGGACGTATCAATCGTTGGTATCTTGACGAACAAAAGAGAGGTGACTTAGTAGCAGAGCTTCCAATTACACGCGAAGACTTTAAACGCAACTCAGACATCGTTCCTGTATCTGATCCGCATATTTTCTCTGAAACACAACGTATGGCTCAAAACCAAGCTGTGTTACAACTTATGCAAACATACCCACAAGCGTTTGATGTTAATGCCGTTCTACAACGCGTATTAAAACAAATGAAAGTACCTGGTGTAAACGAGTTAATGCCTAATGCACCTAAAGCTGTTGAGCAAGATTCTGCAAATGAAAACGCGGCTATGGCTCTCGGTAAACCTGCATTCGCATATCCAAGACAAGATCATCTTGCACATATTCAATCTCACTTGAATTTTGCACTTGATCCTAACTTAGGTTCTAACAACTTGATTGCTCCTAAATTTATTCCACAAGTTTTAGAGCATATCAAGCAACACATGATGCTTTGGTACACAAGTCAAATGCAAGGTTATGTCACAGCTAACCCAAATCTTACACTTGAGAAATACGAAGATAGTAAGTTTGCTAAAGAGATTGACAAGATCATGGCGGTGGCTTCTGACCACGTCAAACTTGATACACAACAAGTGTTTGCGCAAGTCACACCTTCACTACAACAATTAGGTCAGGTGATGGCACAGTTTGCTCCACAACCACAAGTTGATCCTGCTGATCAAGCGTTGTTACAAGCTTCACTCGCTGAAACACAACGTCGTACAGCTCGCGATCAAGGTGATTTACAAATTGCACAGCAAAAACTACAAAACGACATGACGCAAGACGAGAAAGATAGACAAGTCAAGATTGCGATGAATGCCGAAAATAATTTAACAACTGAAAGATTGAAGACAGCAGAACTTACTGTTGACGAACTTAGGTTGCGTAAAGAGCAGGAGCAGACTGCTATAAAACTGCAAAATGTAACTCAACGTAACTTAGGGAGATAACTATGGCAACGACCGATAAAGAACAATCAGGCGACTTAGTTAATATGCACAAGCGTATTAGCCACGGAGCATGGTTAGACGGTGAAACACTTCAAGAGTCAGGTTCCGCTACTATGCCAAAAGCAAATAGCGATCATGGCAACTTTGAATCAAGTGCTATCAAAAAAGATAACGCATGAGATATATTTCCGATGT
>Ga0208975_1000126_pt1 | contig 38985 bp, 31 predicted proteins | sample GreLakmeER78MSRF_FD_187700 | JGI IMG/M metagenome (GOLD analysis project Ga0208975, IMG submission 187700) | Freshwater lentic microbial communities from great Laurentian Lakes, MI, USA - Great Lakes metaG ER78MSRF (SPAdes) | ecosystem: Environmental > Aquatic > Freshwater > Lake | place: Great...
GCCCGTCTCCACGTTCAGCAGCGCGTACTCCGCGTTCGCGTCGTCCGCGTCGGCCGCCGCCGATGTGCCCGGCGCGCTCGGATCCGCCGCCGCCGGCTCGCGCACGACGAGCCCGACGACCTCGCGGCCGTCGCGCAGCGTCAGCGTCTGGTACTCAATCTTCTTGCGCGTCGTCTTGCGCGCGTTCAGCAGCTTCATCAGGATCGTCGGGATGATGCCCTTCTTGCCGTCGGGCAGCTGCGCGAATGTGCACGACTGCGTCGGGTTCGTCTCGTGCAGCTTCTTCTTGTCGCCGACGCCCTGGAACACGTCGTACGTGACCGTGATGTACGAGATGCCCTCCGACTCCAGGCCGAGGTACTGCGGGTCGCGCACGTAGCAGTCGTGCGACAGGTTGCGCTCAATCATGGACGACGGGTACAGCGACGCGTAATCAAACACCGTGATCGGGTCGGACAGGTACATGCCCTCCTTCGGCGGCAGCACGATCGCGCCCTCGTAGCCCGCGTCGGCCTCCGGGTCCAGGTCCGTGTCCTCGTCGCGGAAGCCGCGCAGCGTCGGGATCACGTAGCCGCGCTCCTGGCACTCCTTCGCGACGAGCGAGAAGATCTTGACGCCCTGGCCGCGCATGAACAGGTAGCTCAGAGGCACCGAGCACACCGACGACATGCCGACCGTGTTCTCCATGATCTTGAGCTTCGTGATCAGCCGGTTCACGAGCGCGCAGTCCTGCAGGCAGTACGCCGCGATCTCGGCGCGGTCCGCCGCCGTGCCCTGGAACTTCTCAAAGATCTCGCGCGGCTTCAGGTCGTTCTTGCGGTCGCCGAGGAACACCTCCGCGACGTGGTCCAGCTTGAACGTGTCCAGCTTGTGGTCGCGCTGCATGACCTTCAGCATGTCAATCTGCACGATGCCGTCCAGGTCCATGTAGTACAGGAAGTTGTCGCCGAGCGCCGACGACGACAGCCGCTGGTCCAGCAGCGTCGTCTGGCGCGTGCGGATGCGCCCGAAGCCGACGGCGAGCTCGTCGGCGACGTCCGCCTCCTGCGCGCGCTTCCACAGGTAGTCGTGGTCAAAGCCGAACACGTTGTAGCCGACGAGGAAGTCCGGGTCCAGCCGCTGGATCATGTCGCGCCAGCCGAGGATGAGCTCGGCCTCCGTGTCGTACGTCTCCACGACGGCGTTCGGGATCGCGTCGCAGCTGTTGAGCACGCAGATGTGGCGGAACACGATGTCGTCGCAGCCGTAGCGGTGCACCGTCGTGCCGATCTGGATGATCGGGTCGCCCTGCAGCGGCGGCAGGTTCTTGCCGAGCAGCGACGTGATCGCCAGCTCCAGGTCGTTCGCGATGACCGCCGCGGTCTTCGCGGGCCCCGACGGCGCCTCGTCGCCGGAGTCGTCGCCGCCGCCCGCGCCGTCGTCGTCGTAGTCGCCGCGGCCGCCCGCGCCGGCGGCCGGCTTCTTCGGCCGCACGGCGTTGCCGAGCAGCACGGCGATCTTCGGCGCGGCCGTCGCGACGAACGCCGCGAGGCGCTCGTGGCTCGCCGGCGTGTTGCTGAGGTAGCCGCGCTTCGGGTACACCGGGTGCACGACGGCGCCCTCGGGCGTCACGAACTCGCGCGCCGGACGCGCGAAGGCCGCGCCGATCCACTCGGAGACCTGCGCGACGTCCGGCGGCGTCTCGTCGTGAGCCGCATAGTGCCGCTTGGCCGACTGGATGAGGTTCAGCGCGAGCTTCTGGTACGTCTTCTGCGGCACCGGGAAGTCGCCGTGGCTGCTCGTGCACTCAATATCCCACGACGCGATGAGCACCGGCGCGATCTGGTTGCACTCGTGCGGGTACACGCACGTGTACTCCGTCTGCACGTTGATCGCCGTGCGCGTGAACTCCTCGCCGTCGTCGGCCGACGACTCCATCGGCTCGTAGTAGCCCGCCGGCAGCCGCACCCAGCCCGACGGCGAGATGCGGCGCTTGTGCACGAAGCGCAGGAACGGCTCCATGTTGCTCTCGTACATCTTGAAAGTGTCCACCGCGTCGCGGTCGTACGTCGCGCCCGTGCGCAGCGCCTCCGTGCGCGCCTTCGTCTCGTCGGCGAACCGGATGTCGCCGAAGTAGCGCTTGAGCGCGTTGAACAGCGCGAGCGACTTCGTCTGAACGAGGATGTACGGGAAGTCGCGGCCGTTCGTGAAGCCCCAGAAGTCCTTGCGCTTCACCGGCTTCATGCACACGAGGTGGTCGCGCATGCGCTTCGGGATGACCGTGCCCATGTAGCTCTCGCCCTTGAACACCTTCGGGATCAGCTCAAACAGCAGCTTCGCCTTCAGCTCCTCGGTGCGCGTGTTCATGTGCTTCCACCAGGCCATCGGCGGCCGCACGTAGAACGCCGGCTGGAACCCCGTGACCTTCGCGCACACCGAGTGGCCCTCGGCGGTCGCGCCGAACATGTAGATCTCGTACTCCGGCGGCGGCGGCGGGCGCTCCCCCTGTCCCAGAGGCTCGCGCGGGATCTTGCGCGCGGCCTTGTCGGACTCCGGCATGTGGAAGTCCAGCACCTGGAACAGCAGATCCTCGCCCTCCGGATTCAGCTCCGGCGGCGCGTCCGACCGCGGGAACACGGTCGCGTCGGGCGCTGCCATGTTGACGAGCGCAGCCGAGCGCAGCAGCGGAAGCGTCTCTCAAGAACAACGCGACTCTCTCTTAAGTACCTTTCGGGAGGTACCCGATGGAAATGACGCCCCGACGGCCGGGAGGGATCAAGCTCATTTTTTGTGCCAGTTCTGTAGTGAGCGCTTCGGCATCGTAGCGGAGCGGAGCGGTGCGGTAGCGAAGCATGTCGGGAGCGCTAAACCTCGCATCGGCGGTGCCGACGATCGTCGCGGCCTCGTCGGTCGCCGCATCGGTCGCGGCGACGGTCGCGCCGTACTCGCCGGCGGCGCCCGGCGCGCAGCTCGGCGGCGGCGCCGGCGGCGACAGCGCGATCCTCATCTGGATCCTGCTCGCCGCCGTCGTCGGCTGGCTCGTGTACGACACGTACTTCCAGGGCAACCTAGAGTACGTCGTCGCGAAGGACGGCGAGGCCTATCAGGTCCAGTCGCGCCCCGACAAGAAGCAGGCGGCCGATCTGCTCGCCGACGTCCGCGCGCGGCTCCAGCAGCTCGCGCGCCACCTGGAGAAGTCCGAGGCCGACGACGAGCGCACGCGCCGCATCGTCGTGCAGTTCCGGCCCGACAAGATCTCCGAAGGCCCCGAAAACAGCAAGTACACGTCCTACTCGGTCAACAAGGGCGAGCGCCTCGTCTTCTGCATTCGCCAAAAGGACCAGGCGCGCACGCTCATGGACCTCAACACGATGATCTTCGTCGCCGTGCACGAGCTCGCGCACATCGGCACGGTCTCCGTCGGGCACACGAAGGAGTTCTGGGACAACATGCGGTGGCTGCTGCAGCACGCGATCAACATCGGAGTGTACGCCGACCAGGACTTCAAGAAGCCGAAGCAGTACTGCGGCATCCAGATCACGAGCTCGCCGCTGCACATGTAGCAGAAGCCGGCGCGGAGGACAAAAAGGAAGACGGCGCCGCGCGGCCTACGCGCGCCCGGTGCTGCCGAAGCCGCCGTCGCCGCGCTCGGTCTGCGTGAGCTCGTCTAGAGACACGACGACCGGCTCCAGCGTGTAGATGCGCTCAAAGACGAGCTGCGCGATGCGGTCGCCGGCGGCCACGCGGAAGTCGGCGTCGCCGTGGTTGAACAGGATCACGCGGATCGTGCCGCGGTAGTCGCTGTCCACGACGCCGGCGTGCACGTTGATGCAGTGCTTCGCGGCGAGCCCCGAGCGAGGCGCGACGCGGCCGTAGCAGTCCGACGGCATCTGCACGACGATGCCGGTATCAATCATCGCCTGGCCGCGCGCGGGGACGACGGCGTCCTCGGCGGCCGACAGGTCGTAGCCGGCGGCGCCCGCCGAGCCGCGCGTCGGGGCGCGCGCCGTCGGCAGCGTGAGCGTGAACGAGAACATCGGCATCGTGGTGCGGCGGTGCGGTGCGGCGGGCGCGGTGCTTAACAACAGCGCGCGCGAGCCTTTATATCATTTTTGGGAGTCATCAGTAAGAACGCGAAGGCGTCATGTCAGGCTCTTACGAACTCATCGCGCAGGCCGAGTACATACTGGTCGTCGCGCTGCGGCAGAACGAGTGCCGCCTGGACTCGGCCTTTTCGGTCGTTTTGCGAGCGATGGAGATATGCGAGCGCTTCGCGACGCTCGGCGGCCGCGAGAAGCGCCACCTGCTGCGCGACGTCTTGGAGCGCATCGTCGCGCGGCCCGACGCCGCCGGCGCGGCCGGCGATCGCGACATCCTCCTGCCGGCGAGCACTCTGACGACGCTGCGGCAGCTCGTCGCTTGCCCGGGCGGCGTGGAATCTCTCGCCGAGACGATCGTGGACGTCACGCGCGGCCGCTCGCACGTCAACGCCGTGTACGGCCCGCGCCCGGGCGACGGCGCGGGCCTCGTCGCTGCCGAAGAGGGCACCGGCCAGATCGGCTGCGTGCCGCTGCCGCTGCCGTTCCCGTTCGGGCGCCCCGCGCAGCGCGCTCGGCGCTGGTGGGACCGGCGCAGATCGTGATATAAAGCCACCTGGCCGACAGAGACTCAATCGCGCAGCGATGGCGAGCCTAGACGATGCCTTCGCCGAGCCGCCCGCGATGCGCGGCGGAATCTTGAATTACCGACAGACGAACCAGGCCCTGTACGAGAGGTACGCCTTGCTGAAAGAGGCGCAGAATCCGCATGAGCCGTCCGAGAGCGAGTGCGGTTTCTCCCCGGAGACCATCCAGGCCGGCAAGTGCATCAATCGCTACCAGGAGCTCCTGATGAACATCCGAGCGCTGAACGGCCGAATCGCGGCCTACGCGGCAAAGCTGGAGGACGTGGACAAGTTCGCCGAACAGTACGACGAGATGATGAAGAGCTTTCGCCCGGTACGCACTCTCTTCTTTGAATCGCTTCCGGTGTCCGCAGAGAAGCCCGGCGCGGAGGACGCTGCCGGCGAAGCTCCCGCGGACGCTCCCGCCGACCCGCACCAGACTCTCAACGAGCTGAACGCCGGGCTAAACGCGCAGTACGACAAGCTGCTGCTCTGCAAGATACATCTGAGTTCCTTTATGGAGAAGAACATACGCTCCCTGAGCGAGCAGCGCGACGCGCTGGAGGCCGAGTGCTCCGTGCTTCGCGACTTCATCTCCGAGGGCGTGCGGGAACTGAAGAGCATACAGGCGGGCGCCGGCGAGGTCGCGAACCCGTGCACGATCTGCTTCACGGCCGCTGTGAACAGCGCCGTCGTCCCGTGCGGCCACGCGTTCTGCGCAGAGTGCTTGAAGACGCACAGCGACGCCGGATCTCGGTTTCAATCCTCCAAGTGCCCGACGTGCCGAGGCAAGGTGGAGAGCACGATCAAGCTGTTCCTGTAGGCCGCCGCGGCGCCCGCGGCGCCGGAGGCGATATAAGGACATCGCAAGTAAGAGTTGAATAAGCACAGAGAGTTGGTGCGAAAATGGCGCGCAAAAGCGCTCCGGCGAAGGCGCACATGACGCGCGCCCGGGCCGCGGCGGCGAACGTTGAGCTCTCCGCGCAGCCGCTCCCGCCCTCGCGGAAGTCGCGCAAGCGCAAGCCGCCGCCAGAGCCCGAGGAGGCGTCGCCGCCGGCCGAGCCCGCGCCGAAGCGGCGCCGCAAGAGCCAGCCGCGGCGCTCTCCGTCCTCTTGAGGCCGCGCTCCGCGCCGCGCGGCCCGCAAAATGTTTCTCTCGGGATTCTAAGAAGCTCTTCATGACTCTGGAACACGAGTCCGTTGCACCCGCGAAGATGTCCGGCGCCGAACGCGAGCTCGTCGCGCAGGCCGAGTACATCCTGACGGAGGCGCTCAAGTCCAACGAGGTGCCGCTGGACTCGGCGGTCGCCGTCCTCGCGAAAACGATGGAGATTACCGAGCGCTTCAAGTACCTGGACGGCAAGCTCAAGAAGAAGCTGCTGCTGGAGGTGCTGACGCGCATCGCCGCCGGCGCCGACGGCGTCGTCGGGACGGCCGACGATCTCATCCCGGCGACGACGATGGCGACTCTCAAGGTGCTGCTGGAGGGCGATCTCGTGGACCAGACCGTCAATCTCATCTCCGACGTCGCGCGCGGCCGATTCAAGATCGGCGACTTCGCGGCGCTCGGCCAGACCGCGATGGCGGCGGTCACGGCCGCCGGCGGCCCGGCGAAGGTTTTCTCGTCGTGCCTGCCGTGCCTCGGCGGCGGCGCCGGCTCGGCGACGGTCGCGGTCACGACGACGCAGAAGTAGGCGCAAAAATGATGGGCGGAGTGTAGGGTGCCCGTGCTCAAAGCGATATGGATTCTCCCGCCGATCCCCAGCAGTCGCCCGACGCCGCGAGGTCCAGCCAGGGCATCCTGGATATCAACCAGCGCATGCGCGAGGCTCTCGGCGCTTACATCCGAAAGAACGCCGAAGGCGAGAAGCCGCTGACGAACACTCCAGTGACTCCGATAAGACCAGGGTCGCCTTCGGTCGTCGTCGTCACGCCCGAGGCGCGCCGCTCCAAGGCTTGCCGGCGCTTGTTCGCCGACGCGGATCCCTGAGAAACGCGCCCTATTTAAAGCAATAATAAACACTCTGTTTTATAAGGACATGACGGACCTTTTGGCCGTCGCGCCCGCAAGCGAGAGCGCGGCTATCGGAGATGCCGCGGCGCCCGCCGCCGAGACCGGCTCTGCAGGATCAGATACTGCGCCGGCAGATGTATTTCTAACGGACACCTGGGCCTTGTATTTCCATGATCCTGCGGACGAGTGCTGGGACTTCATGCAAAGCTACAAGCAGCTCTGCACGATCTCGTCGGTCAACGACTTCTTAGAGATGCACGCCGCGTTCAGGAACTTGTGGTCTAAAGGTATGTTCTTTCTCTGCAGAAGCTTCGTGCAGCCTACGTGGGAGGATGGGCACCACGTGAACGGAGGCTGCCTCTCCTTCAAAGTGATGAAACCTGAAGTTCATACCACGTGGTCCGATTTGACGGCGCGCCTCGTCGGCGAGACTCTCGCGAGCGCCGGCGCCGAGCGCGTGACGACGGTGTCCATATCGCCGAAGCGCAGCTACTGCATCCTGCGCATCTGGGTCGCCGACGAGACGATGCAGGCGCCCGAGCTGTACAGCTTCCGCGCGCCGAGCTACAGCCAGCTGCTGTACAAGTCTCACCGCGAGGCCGAGGGCAACCGCATCGGCGCCGAGCGCGGCGCTCAGTAGTTGTCGGCGAGCCCGAAGCGGATGGAGCCGAGGTTCGCGACGGCGTACTGCAGCACGAGCGGGTAGTTGTTTTTGAGCATGATCTCCACGAGGCTTGATAGGCTCGTGCAGCGCGTGAACAGGCTCAGGTACTTCAGGCTGAAGACGCCCTGCACGATCTCGTGGTCGCGCTGGCCGATCTTGTTGATCTGGATCGTCTGGTTCTTGTCGGCCCCGATGATCGTCTGCTGCGTGCAGAAGTCGCCCGTGCACGAGAAGTTGATCTGCGACTCCACCTGGCTGATCTCAATCGTCGGCGACAGGTTAAACATGTCCCGAATGATCTTCTGGAAGTCCGCCGACGGCATCGTGATGACCGTCTCAAACTCGGCGGGCGGGATGCCGATGCTCACGATGTCAATGTCCAGCATCGCGAGCTTGTACGTCGTGCGCAGGTTCTTCGTCGGGTTCTCAATGCGGATGCCGAGGTGGTTCGGGTCGTCGGCGTCCACGAACAGCGTCAGCACGTCCTTGTTGCTGACCGTCTTGATGAGCATGTGCAGCTTGAGCATGTTGATGCCGACGTAGAGCTTGCGCTCGCACGTGTACGTCTCAAACGACTCGGCGTTGAGCTTCAGGTGCACGAGCACGTGGCTCGTGTTGTCCAGCGCGATGATCTTCATGCCGGTCTCGTCAAAGGCCAGGTTGACGTCCATCAGGATCTCCTTCAGGGCATCTATCACCTGCTTGAAGGTGGACGCCTGCACCGTCTTGATCTCAAGGAGCGACATCGCGGGAACGTTTGGGCGGCGCGCGGAGGGGCGGGGCGCACAAGCAATTCCAAAAATAACGGGCGCTGCCTTTAAGTACGGCGAACGCGCTGAGACGCGCCGGGACGCACTAAACGGTCGCCGCGTGGTCCAGCGCGCCCTGCGCCGGCCCCGAGACCGCCGTCGGCGCCCGCTTGGCAGCGTCGCGCTGCGCCAGTATCTGCATGCGGCCGCGCGAGATGTCGTCGCTGCGCGCGCGGATGTCGTCCCACTTGCGCTGAGTCTCCGTGCGGACCTTGCCGCTGACCAGCGGGACATTCCAGAGCGACGCGACGGCCGCCGAAACGTCGTGAGCGGCCGCGTACAGCGCCGCGGTCGCCGCGGCGGCCGTCGTGTCCGCCGGCGCCTGCGCGAGCACGAAGGCGACGTCGGCTTCGGAAACCTCGCGGCCGAGGTCGCGGATCTGCGCGGAGGTCATCGTGGTGAGATGCGGTGCGATGCGTCGCTGTGCGGAGCGCGCGGCGTTACCATTGGGACCCATAAGAATCGGCCGGCGCCGAACGCACCGCGGCGCGCAGGGCTTAAAGCCTGCGCGACTCCACTCCGCAAGGATACCGCAGCCGCAGCCGCGAGGATGAAGAAGCTCAAGCCGCTCGCCCAGCGCCACGCGGAGCTGGACGACGCCATCGCGCAGCTCTCCGCGCTCGGCATGACGACGGAGATGCAGGGAGTCGCCGAGTTCATGAAGATCGCCGACGACTACTTCCAGAAAGGATACCACGCGAGCGGCGACATCGTCGTGCCCGGCACGAAGCGGCGCATCGTCTATAAGCTCTCCATGCAGCCGCACGTCCCGTCCACGGTCGTGCTCAAGTACGACGAGCACTCTTAACTGGCTTAATACATCGCCGCGATGCGGTAAGCCATGCGCTCGTACGGGTGCTCAAACGCCGCGGCGCTCGGCTGAGTTACGTCGCTGATGCCCGACGGCTTCGCCGACGCGTACAGCGCGACCATCGGCTTGCCCTTGTTCGGGCCGGCCTCGGGGTCGCGGTAGACCCACTCGTCCAGGTCGGGGTTCGCGCGCACGAGCGGCAGCCGATCGCGCGCGCCGTCGCGCACGTAGCCCTCGGCGTCCAGCGCGGCCGCGATGTCCTGCGGGTGCGCACGCTGGTACACGTGGATCTTCTCGTGCAGCAGCGTCGCCGCGAAGCGCTTCTGCGACACCGTGTCGTCGCCGCTCGGGATCAGCGCGGGCGCGACGAAGACGACGTCGGCGCGCGTGTGCGGCAAATTCGCCTCGTACGCGACCGCGGCGCCCTCCGCGCCGGCCGCGGGCGCCGTCGCGGCGACGCGCCACGGCATCTTCGCGAGCTTCGCGAAGTTCACGCCAAGCGGCGTGCGGCCGGCGCGCTCGGTGCTCGTCAGCCACACCTGCACCGACAAGATCGCGCGGGTGACGGCGCGCCTCTCGGCCTCCGTGAAGTCGTGCGCGAGCTCGCCGACGCGCGAGAGGTACTCCGCAGAGCTCCGCGCGCCGCGCGCGGCGAGGTCGGCGCCCGTCAGCTTCGCGACGTAACCGCCCGGATCCGACAACAGCAGCATCTTCGTCTCGCGCGCAGCGAGCAGCTGGACGAGCCCGCTGTCCATCGCGAGCTTCAGCTCGGCCTCCGTCGGCTCCGCGGCGAAACCCTCGCGCGCGCGAAACCGCCGCAACAGGCAAACGATCGCGACGACGGCGGTGGCGATGGCGAAGGCGGCGACGACGGCGATCGCGGCGGTGGCGACCTTCGTGAGCCGCATGACGAGAAAGCGCTCGCGCGGTTGCGCCCGCTTCCACTACGGTTTAGAGCGATATTTCCTCGGAGTATATTAAAGGCGCGCTCCGCTGCGATGGCCACGGACGACTCCGCCGTGTTCGGCTACTTCCTCGGCCTGCTCGCGCAGATCAAGATGCACCACTGGTGCACGCTGAGCTACGCGAAGCACAAGGCCCTTGACGAGCTGCACGAGACTCTCAGCGAGAAAGTGGACCTCTTCATTGAGAGCTGGATGGGCCGCCTCAAGAAGCAGCCGGTCCTGAAGCTCTCGGTGGAGCTCCCGGCCCTGGAGGGCGACGCGACGGCGAAGGTGGACAAGTACATTGAGGCCGAGCGCGACCGCGTGCTCGCGATGTCGGCGAAGTCGTTCGCGAAGGCGCCCGAGCTGCAGAACGTCCTGGAGGACATCGCGACGGCCATGGACCAGTCGCTGTACCTCTTCAAGCTGTCGTAAAAAGAATTGGCGCGGGCGCGGGCGCGGCCTAAACGTACGCGTACCACACGTACACGCCGAACCCGACGAGCATGACCGACATGAGCTTGTACAGCGCCGCGACGGGCACCATCTTGTTCACCGTCAGGTACGCGCCGATCGTCGTGCCGATGACGGCGCTCACGAGCACGACGAAGCTCTCCTTGTAGGGGAACTCATCCTTTTTGTAGTAGATCCACAGCGCCGGCAGCGTCTGTGGCACGACCTGGATAAAGAGCACGACGCAGATCGCGTTGTACAGCGAGAGGCCCGACATCAGCAGCAGCGGCATCAGGACGGCGCCGCCGCCGATGCCGATGAGCCCCATCAGCAACCCGGACACTCCGCCAGCGGTCAACAAACCGAAGACGTTCATGATTCCTTTGAAAGGTACGCAGACATTCGCCCGCTCCGCGCGGCTCGCGCGGCCCGCCGCGCTCAGTCATCTCGGTTGTTCTCCTCCACGGTGATCTTGAAGGTGAAGCTCGTCTGCAGCAGCGGGTTCGGCGCGCCGTTCGCCGGGTTCGTGTCGCCGCCGAAGTCAAACAGCGCTCCGCGCGACGTGCGCAGCTCCAGCGTCAGCTTGTCCAGCCGCGCGCCGCGGAACAGGAACTCCTTCGCAGGGCGCTCAAGAGGATCCGAGTGGCTCTGGATGTAATAGCCGATGACCGAGCCGGGCACGATCTTGGCGAAGTAGCGCTGCCCGACGTTCGTCGTGTCCATGCCGCCCTCTATCTCGGGAATGCTCAGGAACAGGTACATCTCGCTGAGAACGCTGTTCGTGTTCGGGAAGATGACGTTGACGAGCTCAATGCGCGTGACGTTCTTGAAGCCGCGCGCGATCTGCGCGCCGGCGAAGCCGGGCTGCGCGTCCATGCGGACCTCAAAGCGGTTGCTGTTCGGCCAAAGCGTCCGGTCGCGGTCGCGCGAGTCCACGCTGATGTAGTAGGACTTCGTCGCGCATGCCGGCGCGTGCGCGTAGATCGGCGCGCGCCGCGCAGAAGGCGCTAACATAGCCTGCGGCTGAAACATCGCGCCGCGCGATCGCTCGTTACCTGATAAGAACATTACATTCTCGCCGCGTTGCGCGCGGCGCGCCCGCCTAATACATCTCGCGCCACTGCATGGCGCCGACGACGTGCGTGATGCTCACCGCGAGCGTCTTGACGTAAACCGCGTAGACCTCGCTGTCGGTGCTGTCAATGTTCTGCGAGATGTAGTTGCGCTTTGCGCTGGAGCCGGGGCTTGTCGCCGAGTTCCCTTGGTTCAGCGGTCCCGCCGTGCCGCCGGCGACGAAGCCGACCGATATGGCCGTGCCGACGGCGCTGAGCGACGTCGCGGTCACGTTGTACTGCACGGCGCTATGGGCGTCCGCGCTTACCCAGGCGCCGCCGACGACGTTCGCGACGGACGGGACGCGCAAGACATGATAGGACACGCTGTTGTCGGTGGACAACACGGATGAGTTCACGAGGCGCACGAGCGCGCGGTTCGGGTACGTCTTGAACGTGTTCGTGAGCGCGATGCATATGACCGGCAGCGCGTTGCCGACGCCCGCCGAGATCGCGCGGATGCCCGAGAGCGCCGAGTAGTCAACGCCGGTCTCCAGGTAGCCGCCTTCGCTGATGACGGTGGAGCATATCTGGTCCATCGTGCCGCCGGGCGACGCGACGGCTCCGACGTTGCTGAGCTCGCAGCGGATCGGCAGCGACGGGTTCGCTATGTACACCGTGTCTCGCCGATTGCTGTGGTAAAACTCGTGCGCGACGACCGAAGCGCCGTCCAGCGAAAAGCCGCAGCGCACGCGGCCGACGCCGAGCCACTGGAAGTCCGTGAAGAACAGCTGGGTCTTCGTCATGTCCAGCGTCGCGCCAGACGGCCCGGTGCCGTCCAGGCGGTCGCGGTTCCAGTCCGCCTGAGTAACGCGCGTGTTCACCGTCCCGCCGCCCGAAGGCGCGCGTATGTTGAAGCTGAGCTCGTCGCTGCCGTTGAGCTCAAGGTAGATCCCGTCGCTGTCGTCGTAGTAGCCCGTGCGCTTGACGACGTTGCTCTGTGAGCCGCCGAAGTTGAGGCTGCACATGACCAAGTGGCTTTTTCCGGGCTGGTAGTGATGGTAACACCGCGTCTGGTGCACGATCTCGCTGTCCGCTGCCGTCGTCGTCGTCAGCGTGCAGCAGGCCCTGTTTTTCGTGAATGCAAAACCGGCGCCGTTGGACGCGCGATCAATGAAGTTCAAGTCAATGCTGTAAACGTGCTTGTAATCTCCCAACGTGAAGCAATCGGACACGCGCTGGCGGCCGAACGCGTCAACGTATGCGTCCGGGTACACGGGGCGCGTGGGCAACGGGTTGAGGCCCGTCACGGGCTGGCTCAGGTGCAACAGGCCGACCGAGCCGACCGCGTTGGAGCCCGCGGCGAGCGACACCGGAAGTCTGCTCTGCACGGAAACGTACAGAAGGTTGCTCGGGCTATTGTTCATCGTGACCTCGCCGGGGATGATGACATCGCCGGTGATCGTCACGCTGCCTTCGCCGAGCGTGCAAGGAAGCGGATTTGCGCTCGTTACGGCGCCGCCGTTGTGGTAGATCGTGGAGGTTACGTTCAGTGAGTCATTTAAGATGCGAGTGCGGTGCCCGTCCATCCCGAGACCGCGATCTGCGCGGGCGTGTGCCCGCGCTTGTACGATGCGCCTGTGGTCTATCCTCTCGGACCATAAAAATAACCGCGACGCGGCGCGCGGCCGACCGACCGACCGACCGACCGGCCTAGACGTACATCGTCTTGAGCAGCTCCGCGCGGATCGCGCCGGGGCCGGCGTGCGCCGACGACTTCGCGAAGTACTCGGAGACGTGCGCGTCGGCGACGGTGACCGGGAACGCGATCGTCGCGCCGTCGGGCGGGTCCGCGACGTACCGCCGCATGTTCAGCCAGCCGACGATCGCCTCCAGCGCGCGCCGCAGGTTGCGCACGCCCTCTTCGGTCTCCACGCGGCCGACGAGGTCCTCCAGGATCCGCGCCGGGAAGACGACGTCCTCCGGCGTCAGCGCGTACTCTCCGAGGATCTCCGGCAGCAAGTGGTCGCGCGCGATGCGCACCTTCTCGGCCGCGCTATATCCCGAGACGTGGATCGTGATCATGCGGTCCTTCAGGATCGGGTTCACCTGAGCCGGGTCGTTGTACGTGAACACCGTCAGGCACTTGGACAGGTTCAGGTCTATCTCGGCGAAGTACCTGTCGCTGAAGCGCTCGTTCTGCGTCGCGTCTGTGAGGTGCGTCAATATGCCGACGACCTCGTCGCCGCGCTGCGTCTGCGAGACCTTGTCCAGTTCGTCAAAGAACAGCACCGGGTTCATGACCTGCGCCCTCATGAGCACCTCGGCGATCTTGCCGTACGTGGAGCCCTCGTACGTGAAGCCGTGGCCCTCCAGGAAGCTGCCGTCGCTCGCGCCGCCGAGCGCGACGAAGCCGAACGGCAGCCCGAGCGCCTTGCAGAGCCCGTGCTTGATCAGCTGGGTCTTGCCGCAGCCGGGCGGACCCTGGATGCCGATGCAGTTGCCGCGCGAGCCGGGCTTGCTGACCCACTGCGCGAGGATGCGCAGGATCTGGTCCTTCGCCTCGGCGTGGCCGTAAACCGTCGCGTCCAGCGTCGCGCGCACCTTCTGCAGGTACTCGGCGATCCGAGGGACCGGGTCGCCGGCCGCGACGGGCAGCGGATGGTAGCGGCCGAGCGGCAGCCGCGCGACGGCGTTTATCCACGCGCCGTACTTGTAATACTCGCCCATGCCCTCTCGCATGCCCTGGAACTGCTCCAGCTTTGAGAGAACGATGAGCTTGACCGGGTCCGACATGTCCGACGCGAGTATCTTGAAGCGCATCGGCGTGCGGTGCGTCTCGGCCTTCGCGGCGAGCAAGGCGTCCTCGCGGTCCATGATGCCGAGCTTCTCGTCTTCCGAGAGCCCGAAGAAGTAAGCGCGCTCCTCTTTCGTCAGCGACGCCCCGTAGCCGTTGCAGCGCTTCGCGCGCGCGGCCAGCGAAGCGCGCGACGCCGCGCGCGCCGAAGCGGTCTGCGCGGCCGCCGGAACCGACGTCGCCGCTGCGGTCGCCGCGGTCGCCGGCGGCCCCGCGGACCTCGCATCCGGCTCGGCGACCTGCGGCGCGTAAGGGCGCTCCAGCGGCGGCGTGCGCCGGTGAGCGAGCATTCCCGGGAACAGCGCGGACATGATGGAGCTCAACAGGATCCCGTTCATATCGTTGGCTCCCCCGTCGGCTCCGGCGGCCGCGTCGGCTCCGTCGGCTCCGTCGGCCGCTGCGCCGGCGGCTCCGTCGGCTCCGTCGGCTCGGTCGGCTGCTCCGCCGTCGGCCGCCGCGGGATCGCCGACGGCGTCCGTCGCGCCGAACGGCTGCCCGGCGTGCGGAAGGAGCAGGTACGGGCTGTCGGCGCCGCCCGCGCCCGCGCCGCCGCGCTCCGCGCTCGGCTTCGCGAAGCGCAGAACGACGCGGAAAGGCGCGCGCCCGGCGCCGTCGGACGACTCCGTATCGGTCTCGGGCGCAAGGACGCGGCGGCGCGCGCGAGGCCGAGGGTTCTTGCGGCGGCGCGAGGTCGCCGGAGCGGTCTGAGAGCCGGCGCCCGGCTCGGCCGATCGCTCCGCCTCGGCGCTGGCGCTGGCGCTCTTGCTCGGCGACGAAGCGGCCGAGCTCTCGCCGACGCTGCTGGAAGAATCGCTGCTGGAAGCGGCCGCGCGCCGGCGCTTTTCCGCCGCTTTTCGCGCCCGCGCTCGCGCCCGCCGCGCGCTCTCCGGATCCTGCGCCGGAGGAGACATGCTGAGAAACCCGAAAAGACCCGAAGCAAGTTGCGCGGCGGCGCGCCCAGCTCTTAGGCCGCTTTGGTGAAGATCCCTTATATCCCTAGCGGGCGCCGACGACTGTCGGCGCCCGCGCGCGGCCGCAGGGGATATAAGGACAACGCGCGTGGACCTATTGACACGCGTGCGCCCTCGCCGAAAATTGACGCGCGCCTCGGAAAACGCCGGGAGCGACAAACACGATATAAAGGGCAGCGCTCGCTCTCAGGGAGCGGCCGCTCGGGTGCAGAAAAGATCAGTCGGATATTGTAGGGTTCCGTCGGTCTTTGACGTGCGGCCCGCGGCGCGCAGCGACCATGTCCATCTACAAGGAGCTGTCGTACGACCAGGAGATTGAGCGGGTTTCGGGGATTCAGTTCAACATCCTCGGCACCGATGAGATCATCCGGCGCTCGGTCGTGGAGGTCACGAAGACCGAGACGTACGCGGGCAACCAGCCGGTGATCGGGGGCCTGTTTGACCCGCGCATGGGCGTCCTGGAGCACGGCAAGACGTGCGCGACGTGCGAGCAGAAGAACACTTTCTGCCCCGGCCACTTCGGCCACATCAACCTCGCGCGGCCCGTGTACCACCCGCTGTTCTTTGACATGGTGCGAAAGGTGCTCGGCTGCGTGTGCTACCGCTGCTCGCGCCTGCTCGTGTCGCCGACCGACTGCGGCGAGGGCTACCGCGAGGAGATCAGCAAGATCATGGGAGTCAAGAGCAACCAGAAGCGCTGGGAGGCGATGCAGAAGCTGTGCGGCAGCGCCGTGAGCAAGGGCAAGCGCTGCGGCGACTTTGACGGCGGCGCGAACGGCTGCGGCGCGAAGCAGCCGTCGCGCTACCGCAAGGAGAACTCCATGAAGATCATCGCCGAGTGGAAGGCGGGCTCGGCGGCGGCGGGCGTCATGCCCGAGGAGGCCGAGCCGGCGGCCGGCGGCGCGGCGGGCGCGGGCGCCGCGGGAGCTGCGGGCGCGGGCGGCGCGGCCGGCGCCGTGGGCGCGACGGGCGGCGGCGGCGGCGGCGGCCTTCCGGGCGCCTTCGTGGACGCGTCGGGCAACGTGCTGAAAGAGCTCATGGCCGACGACGTCCTGCGGATCTTCTCGCGCATCTCGGACGACGACTGCTTCGCGATGGGCTTCAACCCGCGCACGAACCGCCCGGACTTCATGATCTGGTCGGCGATGTCGGTGCCGCCGCCGGCGGTGCGCCCGAGCATCATTGAGGAGAACGGCCAGCGCCGCGAGGACGACCTGACGTACAAGCTGTGCGACATCGTCAAGACGAACAACCACCTGAAGGCGAAGATTGAGAAGGGCTCGCCGAACCCCGACCACATCAAGTGGATGACGCTCGCGCTGCAGTACCACATCGCGACGTTCATTGACAACCAGATCCCCGGCCTGCCGCCGGCGCAGCAGCGCAACGGCCGCAAGACGAAGGGCCTGTCCGACCGCCTGAAGAAGAAGGACGGGCGCATCCGCGGCAACCTGAACGGCAAGCGCGTGGACCAGAGCGCGCGCTCGGTCATCACGCCCGACCCGTACATGTCTCTGGACGAGGTCGGCGTGCCGATCAAGATCGCGATGAACACGACGTTCCCCGAGATCGTCAACCGCTACAACGTCGCCGAGCTGCGCGAGCTCGTGCGCGTCGGCCCCGACAGCTGGCCGGGCGCGAAGTACGTGCGCAGCGCCGAGACGGGGGTGACGAAGACGCTCAAGACGCCGACCGAGAACCGCGAGAAGCTCGCGACCGAGCTGCGCGACGGCGACATCGTGGACCGCCACATCCGCGACGGCGACTTCATCCTCTTCAACCGCCAGCCGTCGCTGCACAAGATGAGCATGATGGGCCACAAGGTCCGCGTCATGCCCTACCAGAGCTGCCGGCTGAACCCGAACGCGACGGCGTCATACAACGCCGACTTTGACGGCGACGAGATGAACTGCTTCATGACGCAGTCCGTGCAGAGCATGTTTGAGCTCATGGACCTCGCGGCCGTGCCGTACATGATCCTGACGCCGCGCGACGGCAAGCCGATCGTGGAGGTCATCCAGGACGCCGTCGTCGGCTCGTACCGCATGACGCAGAACTTCTTCCCGGTCTCCGACAAGCTGTTCGCGAACATGCAGATGGTCAACGGCTACTTCACGGGCGCGATGCCGACGCCGGACCCGCGCGCCGGCGCCGACCTCACGCGCTCGTACACGGGCCAGCAGCTGTTCTCTCAGCTGTTCCCGCCCGGCCTGTTCATGGACGTCGGCAAGGACTTCAAGGTCGTCAACTCGCAGATCGTCAAGGGCGTCGTCGGCAAGAAGGTCTTCCACAACATGTCCACCGGCATCGTCGCGACGCTGTTCCACGACTACGGGCCCTTTGAGGCGCTGCGGTTCTTCAACAACCTGGAGGGCCTGCTGTGCCGCTGGCTCATGACGAGCGGCTTCAGCGTCGGCATCTCGGACCTCGTGCTCAGCAAGGAGACCGACGGCAAGCTCAGCGACGCGATCGGCACGATGAAGGACAAGGCGTACGCGCACCTGGAGAAGGTGCGCAACGAGGGCCTTGAGAACAACAGCGTGTTCCCCGACGACGAGTACTTTGAGCACGAGATGACGAACATCCTCAACGAGACGAACAGCATCGTCAGCGGCATCGCGCTGGACCAGATTGACCCGGCGACGAACCGCATGATCAACATGATCAAGTCCGGCAGCAAGGGCAAGGACGCGAACGTCGCGCAGATGGTCGCCTGCGTCGGCCAGCAGAACGTCGCCGGCAAGCGCGTCGCGTACGGCTTCACCGACCGCACGCTGCCGCACTTCTGCAAGTTTGACGACGGCCCCGACGCGCGCGGCTTCGTGGAGAACTCGTTCATCAGCGGCCTGACGCCGACGGAGGTGTTCTTCCACGCGATGGGCGGCCGCGAGGGCCTCATTGACACGGCGATCAAGACGGCCGACACGGGCTACCTGCAGCGCCGCCTCGTCAAGGCGATGGAGGACTGCAAGGTCTACTACGACCACACGGTCCGCAACGCGACCGGCGCGATCGTGCAGTTCGTGTACGGCGAGGACGGCATGGACGGCACGAAGATAGAGCAGCAGCCGCTGCCGACCGTCGGGCTCTCGTGCGCCGACATGGACGCGGCGTACCTGCTGCGGCGCGAGGACGAGGCGGCTCTCAAGATCACGCTGACGGCCGACGCGCTCGCCGAGACGATCGCGCCCGAGACGCTGGAGCGCGCGCGGGCGCACTACGACGCGCTCGTCGCCGACCGCGAGTTCGTGATCATGAAGGTCTTCGGCGGCGAGAAGGGCGACATGGTGACGTTCCCGATTCCGTTCACGCGCCTCGTGCGCTCGGCGGTCGGCCGCGCGCGCGAGGCCGGCCTGGAGGGCGTCATGACGGACCTGAGCGCCAAGCACGTCCTGGACACGATAGACGACCTCGTCGCGCGCCTGGACATCCAGCGCATGAAGCCGAACGGCGCGAGCGCCGGCGAGCGCGCGGGCCCGGGCGCCGCGCGCTTCCTCGGCATGCTCGTGCGCCTCAACCTGTCGCCGAAGCAGATGCTGCTGACGCACCACATGCAGCGCGCGAGCTTTGACTGGATCGTCTCGGAGGTCGTCCGCTACTACATCCAGGCCATCGCGCCGCCGGGCGAGATGGTCGGCATCGTCAGCGCGCAGACGATCGGCGAGAACAGCACGCAGCTCGTGCTGGACTCGTTCCACTCGTCGGGCACCGTCGCGGCCGTCAAGGCGACGTCGGGCGTGCCGCGCTTCAAGGAGCTGCTCGGGTGCAGCAAGCACATCAAGACGCCGATCCTGAAGATCCACCTGCGGCCGGACATCGCGACGGTCGCGACGGGCGCCGACGGCCGCCCTCGCGGCGCCGCGCGCCCGCCGGGCGGCCTCGGCCAGCTCGCCGCGGCCGAGACGGGCCAGCCGGACGACGAGGGCCGCCGCTGGGCGCTCATCGGCGACGCGCGCGAGGGCGCGCCGGCCGTCGTGTTCGGCGGCGCCGGCAGCGAGCGCGGCGAGCGCGCCGTGCCGATCTCGCGCGAGATCGCCGTCACCGAGGCGAAGGCGCGCGCCATGAAGGTCATGCGCACGCTGGAGGTCACGCGCCTCTCGGACATCCTTGAGAGCAGCGAGCTCTACTGGGACCCGCCCGGCGACGACGGCCTGGAGACGGCCATCCCCGAGGACGCCGGCATGCTCGCGCTGTACCGCCTGTTCACGCAGACCGAGCCCGACCGCTGCCGCAGCACGTCGTCGTGGGTCCTGCGCCTCAAGCTGGACCGCGCCGCGATGCACCGCATCGGCGTCACGATGATGGACATTTACCTGCAGCTCAACACGGCCTACACGAACACGATTGACTGCCTGTTCAGCGACGACAACGCCGACGAGCTGATCTTCCGCATCCGCCTGCAGGGCGCCGCGCTCGCCGAGACGGGCCTGAAGGACAGCGCGACGACCGACGACCGCCTCGCGGCGATCAAGGCGATGGAGCACAACATGCTGCACTCGGTGCTGCTGAAGGGCGTGCGCGGCATCAAGAAGGTCTCCATGCACTCGGTGAACCGACAGGTGAAGCGCGCCGGCGCGTGGGACTTTGACGAGGTCACCGAGTGGGTGCTGGACACGGACGGCACGAACCTGCAGGAGATCCTCGGCAACCCGAACGTGGACCCGTACCGCACGAGCAGCAACGACATCTGGGAGATCTACCACACGCTCGGCGTGGAGGCCGCGCGCAACGCGCTGTACCGCGAGATCGCCGACGTGACCGGCAAGGACTCCATGAACTACCGCCACGTCTCGCTGCTGCTGGACACGATGACGAACCGCGGCACGATGATGTCGGTGGACCGCCACGGCATCAACCGCGGCGACGTCGGGCCGCTCGCGAAGTGCTCGTTTGAGGAGACGACGGACATGCTCATCAACGCGAGCATCTTCAGCGAGTTTGACGCGATCAACGGCGTGTCGGCGAACATCATGCTCGGCCAGCTGCCGCCGTGCGGCACGGGCGACTGCGACATCCTGCTGGACGAGGACGCGTACATCGCGATGCTCGCCGACCGCCGCAAGGCGACCGGCGTCCGCGAGCGTCCGGCGCCGGCGCCCGCGGCTCCGCGCGGCCGCGAGGTCGTCGCGCCGATCGCGCAGGAGGAGATGGCCGGCGCCGTCGCGCCGACCGACCCGTGCGGCTACGGCGCCATCGCGTTCCAGTACGAGCTCCCGCAGCGCCGCCAGCGCGCGATGGCGAGCGTGCAGGTCGCGATGGTTTAACCAGCGCCCGCCCGCCTCCCGCGCCCGCGCAGACTCCTTCTTTTTACTCAAGAACCACAGCCGCTCAGTGCTTCTTTTGTATCTACACTGAGTAGAAGAGCCAATCGGCAAACCACGCTACGCGAATGCCGCGCTCTAAGGCCGCATCCGCATCCGCTCCCGCTCCTGCGGCCGCGCCCGCGCCCGCTCCTGCGCCGGCGCCGCGGTCCGGCAAGCTGCGCGCGACCAAAAGCGCCCCGGCGGCGCTCGCCCGGTCCCCGCCGGCGCGGCCTTCCCAGAGCCCGGAGGCGCCGGGCTCGCCGAGCGCGCCCAAGTCGCCGAGCGATCTCCCCGAGTTCGTGCAGATGTTCCATGTGCTCAGCCGCCAGTCCTCTAAGAACGCCCGGCTCTACGGCGAGGCGATCCTGCGGCTCCAGAACACCGCGAAGCACTACGCCAACCCCGCCGCCAAGACCGCCGCGAGCCGCCTCGCTTTCCTGAACATCAACGACTACGTCCAGAGCGAGCTCAACAAGGCCCAGGTGCTCATCGCGCTCGCGATCGGCAGCGCCCAGAGCGACGACGAGGAGGTCATCATGTCTTTCGGAGACCACCTGGAGTCCATTCAAGAGATCCTGCGCGAGCTGCACATTTATCTGGACCGCTTCGCCGCCGACAAGAAGGCCGTCATCGTCGCCGAGTCGGGCCTGCCGACGATCGGCGCGGCCCTTGGCGAGATTATGGCCGATGTTCACGCCGCCCACCTCGTGCTTGACGGCAGCGAAGAGAGGGAACTGCAAAAGCTCGCGGCTACGGTAACGGCTGTTCAGAAGAAGTTTGGGACCATTGCCGGCAAGGTGTTCGCGGGCGGCGCGGCGCCCGCACGGCGCGCTCGGGCCAAATCGGCCGCTCGCTGATAGACGGCGAGAAGTGCATTATCTTCTTTTTATGTAAGAGACAGCATGCCTCCGAAGAAGCTGGACGCCGAGAAGTGCAAGGAGTTCGCGAAGAACCCGTCGGTCAACCCGCTGACCGGCCGCGCGATTGATCCGGCCGGCGCGACGGCCAAGGCGCTGGCGAAGGACTGCGAGAAGCTCGGCGCCGGCGCTCCGGCGGCGGCCGGTCCTTCGCGTCCCGCCGCGCCGCCCGCGCCCGCCGCCGGCTTTGAGGTCAACGATTTCCTGCGCGGCAAGCACGTCGTCTTCAGCGGATTCCGCTCAAAGGAGTACGCCGACCTGCTCGCCACCGTCGGCTGCGTCGTCGGCGACAGCGTGACGAAGGCGACCTTCATGGTCGTCGCTGCGGACCCCGACGAGAAGAGCGGCAAGCTTGACAAGGCGCGCGCTATGAAGGTGCCGATCCTCTCCCGCGAGCAGTTTGAGAAGGGTTACCTGAGGCCGCAAGCGCCAGAGCCGTCGGCGTCGTCGTCGTCGTCGTCCGCGTCGCCGAGCTCCAGCCAGAAGGCCGAGCTTGGCCGCGTCAAGATCGCCCCCGAGGTTGACAAGCTGAGCAAGGCCTACTCGCCTTACTACTACGGGACCGGAGCGCTCATGGACCTCGCCGACACCCTTAAGCTGAGCGAGAAGACAGTATACCTCATCAACCGCATCGGCAACCTCACCGAGGAGATCAGCGACCTCTTCTCCGAGCTCACCGTGGAGGTCAACACCGCCCCGGAGCCGGAGGACCTCTCGCACATCCCGGTGCTCGCGGAGAAGCCGGGCGGCAAGAAGCGCGACCCGACGATCTGGAAGTACAGCTTTGACCGCGACCGCGACTTCACCGCCGGCATTTACCTCCGCAAGCTCCTCAAGAAGAACGCGAAGGTTATCGTCCCCGGCGATGCCTTCGTTCCCGTGAAGACCAAGTACGACAACTCGGTCTACTTCGTCACGGAGGGCAGCAAGGACATCGCCGTCGCCGAGTACCAGCAGAAGGACAAGGTCGCCTCGGTGCCCGAGTGGCTCACGAGGATGCTCCTGAAAGCCGGGAAGCCCATCCACGAGATCGCCGAGCTCTACCGCAAGGTGCCGATCCGCTACGTCATCTACCCGATGCGCGACCAGGATAAGCTCGGCGCCGAGGAGCTGTTGGTGTACAACGCGAAGGCCAAGGACGACGAGTACGTCTCCCTGGACGACGCCGGGTTCTACACGAACTTCTACGTTTGAGCGGCGGGACTCGCGAGGCGGCCGCGAGGCGGAAAAAGGAACACCTACTTTTTGTACTTCAAGACTTACTGCGTTACTGCGAAGTCCTGGACCCGGACGCCGAAGCCGAAGCGGGAGCCGTGAGCGAGGTCAGCAGCGCCGCGACGTCGCGCGGCGCCTCGGCGGCGAGCCGGTAGTAGTAGCCGACCGGCGCAGGCGGCCGCACGACGTAGTAGTTCGTGTGGTCGGCGGCGGCCTCCTTGAACAGGAACACGAGCGGGCGCTTCATGACGGCGGCGCGGTCGCCCGCGACCGGCGTGAAGAAGCGGCACGAGCCGACGAGGTCCTCCAGGCCGCCGCGGCGCGCGACGCCCTTCTGAGCGCCGTGCGCCGCGCGCTGCAGCAGCACGAGCACGCTGACGTCCAAGAGGCGCGCGGCGGCCGCGATCGTCCAGTCCATCGGCCACTCGGACGCGGACACCATGATCTCGCGCCACTTGGCCTGGCGCGCCGCGAGCGGCATCTTCTGGAGGATGTCCAGAAACACCGTGCGCTGCACGCTCGCGGGATCGCGCCCGATCGCGCGCAGCCAGACGGCGCGGAAGTACGCGTCGTGGCTGAGCGCTTCCATCGCCGCGCGGTCGGCGAGCGCGCTGCTCACGTCCATCGCGGCCGCGTACAGAACGTCGCGCCACGAAATCGGGATGCCGAGGTCGCGCGACAGCCACTGGAAGAACTCGCGCACGTCGCTCGCGCGCGACTCGGCGACGCGCATGACGGCGAACTTCGTCCAGTTGTACGTCTTGAGCGTCTGCCACTTGCTCGGCAGCGGCGTCGGCACGGCCTCCGAGATCGCGCGCGGCAGCGGGGCGGCGCCCGACGGACCCGCGGCGGCCGCGCCCGGCTCGGGAAACGGCGCGGCGCGCTCCTGGACCTTGCCGGCCTCCGGCAGCTTCGCCGCGCTCGGACGCGCGGCGCCGGGCGCGACCGGCTTCCGCACCGTCGCCGGCAGCCCGACCTCCACGGCCGCCTGCGAGAACAGCCACTCGTTGCGGCGGCCGTCGGCCTTTTGGCCGCGCTCCAGGCGCACCTCGGGAGCGTAGAACGCCCGAGAGCCCGAGAGGTTCCGGATGTGCTCGGCGAGGCTCTCTCGGTTCTCAAGAGGAATTCCGGTCAATATCGCCTCCAGCCTCTCGCGGCTCGGGTAGCGCGGGAACGTGTTCATGAGCGCCCGCACGCGCGCCGGGCGCGGACGGCCGAGCAGCGGGACGACGAGGTCTCGGTAATAGTAGAGCAGCGTCTGCGCGACGTGGCGCGTCATGCGCGAGACCTCGCGGGCTTTCGCGTCTTCGGCGCGCGCCACGGAGACGGCGCGGTCGGCGCGCGAGCCGGCGAGCAGCACGGGCAGCGCGCCGCTCGGGTCCGGCGGCGGCGCCGCGAGCACCGCCGAGTAGACGCCCGCCGCCGGCGCGGCTCCGGGCGCTCCCGGCGCGATCGGCACGCCCGCCTCGGCGCCGAAGCCGAGCTCGGTCGCCTTTCGCAAGAACAGCGCGAGGTCGGCCGAGAGACAGCGCACCGGGCGCGCCTGGCCGGCGACGTCCTCCTGGTGGTAGATCGCGCGCAGGTCCAGGAACTCCGAGAGCGCCGCGATGTCGGCCGGGCCGGGCCGCTCGGCGCCCCCGCCCAGGACGATGTGCAGGCCGCCGCGCGTGACGATGCGCGCGACGCGCAGGTCCGGCGTCAGGATTGCCGCGTGAGGGCGCAGCGGCGCCTCGTCCGAAGTGTCCGTCGGGATCTCGTTGCACCAGCGCGCGTACGCTCGCAGGCGGCCGATCACCGCCGCGGCGGCGCCGAAGTCGCGCTCGCTCGGCACCGGACATTTGCCGAGAGTGTCCTTCAGGAACGCCGGCCCGACGCGCGCCTGCGTGAGCCGCCGCTTGCCCTCGGAGCTCAAGCGCGCGAGCTCCATCGGCTCGTAATGCGCGCCGTCTTTCAGGATCATGGAAACGAGCGGGTCCGGAGCGGCGCCCGCGGCGCCCGCGGCGCCGTCGCCGTCGGCCGGGATCGCCGAGCGCGCGAGCAGCTCGTCCATCGTCTTGAACACCGGGCAGCGCACCTGCGCGACGCCGGCCTTCGCGTCCGTGAGCTCCCAGAGCACGAGCGCGACGCCGAACAGGCGCGCGACGTCGTGGAACAGGTAAGGCGACTTCGGCTCGTCGGACTTCAGGTGCGCGAAGAAAGCGCGGTACGCCGAGAACAGCGCGAGCTCGCGCGACGTCGCGTGCGCCCCGGGCGTCGCGAACAGCGCCGCGTACGCCGGCCACGCCGAGCGCCAGCGCTGGAACGCGCGCCTCTCGGCATCCGTGAGGTCTTCGGGAAAGATCGCGTCGGACGGCGCGAACGCCTGAAGCACGTGGCCGTTCTCCAGGGCGACGAACGAGAGAGGATCCAGGCGCGCGCGGATCGCCTTCAGGAACGCCGCCTCGCTCGGGAAGCCCAGCACGTACTGCAGCGCGGCCATGAAGCTGTCCTTCGGCACGCCCGGCGGCGACGTCGGGCCCGCGCCGGTCCCGCGGCGCACGAAGCACTCGTGAGTGGACATTTCCTCTGTGCAAAGAGCGTAGTCCATGTCCGGCAGCAGCGTCTCGTGGATGACCTGCGGCACCGAGCCGTACCGGTTCACGTCAATCGGCGCGCGCCGCTTGAGGATGTTCTTCTCCTCGGCGCGGCGCTGGCGCGCCGGCGTCGGCGTCGGCGTCGGCGCGCTCGGCGGCGGACCGCTCGGCCCAGGCGCGCTCGGCCCCGGCGCGCTCGGCGGCGCGCTCGGCCCCGGCGCTCCCGGCGTCGGCTTCGGCGCGCTCGGCTTCGGCCCGGCCGCCGCCGCGACGGCGCGGGCGCACTCGTCTATCTTGTTCTTCTTCAGAGGAGATATGCCGCAGCACGGGATGCACATGCCGTGAGAGTCCTTGTATAGATTCTGCAGACCGATGTGCCGAGGTGTCGCAGGGCTGTTCTTCCAGTAAGGCTTGTCGTAGAGATGAATCGCGTCCTCGCCTTTCGGGCAGCCCTTCTCGGCGTACTGCGCCGCCGTCATCGGCCGGCGCGAGTCCGGGCACCACAGCGCCGGGCACATGTAGACGTTCTGGTGCTCGGCGTCGCTGCCGTACGTGATCGCGTCCGTGTAGGACTTGTCGTAGCCCTCGGCGTCCATCTCGGCCTTCTCCTCGGGCGACAGCACGATCGGCTGCCGCAGCGGCGTGACGCCGCAGCTCGCGGCGTACTTCGCCGGCGAGAACAGGCGCGGATCGGCGGCGTTCAGCGGCTTCAGGAAATAGCCGTCGGGGAAGTTCTGCGCCGCGCCGCCTTCTATGAAGCTCAGGTCAATCTCGCCGGAAGAGACGGACTCCGTCTCGGCCAGCGACGGCGCGCGCGGCGCGGCCGGCGCGGGAGCGGCAGCGAGGCGAGGCCGCGAAGGCCCGGCCTCGGCGCCCGGCGCCGCCGGAGCGGCCGGCGGCGCCGGCGGAGGCGCGAGGAACGGCGCGCGCACCGAGACGCAGCGCAGCCAGTGCATCGCGCGGACGAGGTCGTCGCGCGACGCGACGCCGTTCAGCTGAACGACGATGCCGCCGGCCGTCGGCAGCAGGCGCACGTGCAGCCCGTGGAGCGCGACGATGTCCTCGGACTCGCGCGGCACGGCGCCGGCCGCCGGCTTGCGCGCGAGCTCCACGCCGCGCTCGGCGGCCTCGGACACGTCCTCCGCCGACATGCCCGTCGCCTCTGCGAGCTCGCTCAGCACGTCCTGCAGCACCGCGCCCGCGAGCAGACGCGACGCGACGTACTCGGCGATGTCCTTCTTGCGGCTATTGCTCGCGCGCACGGCGACCATGTCCAGCGACATCGGCGCCGTGCGCGCGAAGCGCAGGACGTGGAACAGCGCGCGCGCCGCGGCCGGCGCCGAAGCGAGCGAGCGCGCGAACGACGCGACCGTCAGACCCGTGAGCCGAAACTCGGTCCGGAGGTAAATGTCGGTCTCGTGCCACTGCGCGTCGGTCACGGCGGCCCCGAGCGGCGCCGCGGCGGATTCCGCGTCGCCCGCTGCGGCCGCCGCAGCGATCGCCGCGACGACGCGCCGGCGCAGCCTATCGTAGTTCTGCGCGATCGCGCCGGTGCGCACGTTCTCGCGGGGATCCAGATCGTACGTCACCGATACCTCGCCGGGCAGGATCGCGACGCGCGCGAACTGGTCGCGCCGGCGGCCTTCCGCGCCGGCGAGCAGCATGCTCCAGCCCTGGATCATCGGCACCGTCGGCAGCCGGTCGGGCGACGTCCAGCGGTCCAGCAGCGCCGTCGGGATCGGGTGGCGCTCGGCGAGCTTATAGAGCACGCGGCTGCCGTCGGTCGTCCACTGGATGAGCGAGAGCTCCGTCGGCGACGCGCGCAGCTTCGCCCAGATCGCGGCGAGTCCGCCGGCGGCCGCGATGCGCGCTGCCGCGGCCGGCGCGATCGGCGCGCGGAACGTCACGCGCTGGTAGTTGCTCGGCCGCACGACGAGCGCCGCGGCGCCGGGCGCGGGCGCGCGCGTGCCGTCGGCCCACAGCGCCGAGAGCGCCGCGGTCTCGCGAGCGACTTCCTCGGTCGCGCGCAGCACGTTCGCCGCGATCGGGAAGTAGTGCGACGCCGCCGCCGGAGAATCGCGCAGCGCTTTCGGCACGTCCGAAGCGAACGCGGCGTACACGAGGTCTCCCGAGACGACGGCGGACCACAGGGCGTCCAGGCGCAGGCGCAGCGTCGGCGACAGCGCGGCCGTCGGCGCGCCCGTTCCCTCGGCGCCTTCGGGCACGGCGAACGGATCGGCGCGGTACCCGGACCTCCAAGGGGTCTCCTTGACCGCGAAGGCGACCGAGCGCCCCGCCTTCCACAGATAGGGCACCGAGCGCTCGCCGAAAGCGGCGGCGATCTTGACGAGCGCCGTCGCGACGGTATCGTCGGCGAACACGACGACCTCGCGCCGCTCCGGAGCGGCGTCGGCGCGCCGGCGCTCCACCCGCAACCGCGGAGGCTCGGCCGGCACGCACGAGAGGTCCGTGCAATCCATTCCGCGCGGCGCGTCGGCGCGCTTCTCTAAAAGATACAGGGGTATTTTCATGCTGTCCGCCGACGGGCGTTACTTAAGCGAACTGCGCACCCGAAGTCGCAGCGGAGATGCGATGTTGTACTTGAGTTCCCTGTGCTTTTTCACGGTCATCGCGCACGCGCATGCGCTCGGCGACACGGCAACGCACCACCTCGCCGTCTTGCTGACCGGCTTCTCCGTTCTCAACCACGCGAAGTTCTACGACCGCGATTACGCAGGCAAGACGTTCGTGCGGCGCGCCGACCAGATCTGCGCGACGATCGCGTGGTTCCGCGGCGCCGCGACTTGCTGGAGCGCCCTGCAGATCTTCTCGGATCAACGAACGGCTGACGCGATCGCCGTCGCCGAATGGTTCGTCGGCGTCGCGACGCTGTACTACGCTCTTTGGGTGTACCACATCGGCAAAAAGACGGACGACCGCGATCGCGGGCACATGCGCTGGCACCTCTCGCTGCACGGCGCGATGATGGCGAAGTCGCACGCTCTGCTGGACCTCAAGAGTCGCCTCGGCTTGCTGGAGCCTTGGCCGCCTTGCGCGCCTGCGAATGTCTGGAGCTAATGTAGAAAAAGGAGATACCATGAGCGACGCCGCGAAGCCGACCGCCGACGAGAAGAAGCCCGCGGCGGCGGCCGCACCGGCGCCCGCACCGGCGCCCGGCTGGTTCGGCGCGCCGCGCTGCCTGATCCTCGGCCTCCTCGCCGCGATCCTGCTGGCGCTGCTCGCGACGGCGTGGTGGCGCGCCGCGGCGCCGCGCTCCGCGGCGATCGGCGGCGGCCGCGCGCGCCTCCGCGGCGGCGCTTGGGCGGCCCGCGGCGGCTGCAACTGCGTCGCGCCGCCGATGTAGCGCGGAGCGAGCGGCCGAGCGCCTTTGGCGCGGCGCGGAGTCCTTTTTGCATCAGTACTCGTCGGCGAACATGTACCGGTAGTACCCAGACAGCTGGAACAGCAGGTGAAAGACGGCGAACTTGCTCGCCAGCGACCAGAACCACACCTTCGCCTTCTCAATGCTCATCGCGCGCGTGAGCACGAAGAACAGCATCGGCAGCGCCGGCGCGAACGCGACGACCGCCCACTCCACGACGAAGTACATGAACGACTCCGTGATCTTGGCGGTGTCGTGCACGAGGATGCTGAGCGTGAGCAGATAGCCGAAGCCGATCAGCACCGCGCCGATCATGAGCACGTTGAACAGGACATAGTAGACCGACGCGCTCATCGCGACGCGACGCGACCCTGCTCGGAGCGACGGAAGCGACAGGAACAACCTCTACTTTTCAAGAGCATATAAAGACAGCGCGGCCCGGAGGGTAACGGAGGAAGCGAATGGCGCGCGGCACGAAGGGCTCCGCGTCGGCGAGCACTCCGCCGAAGCATCCCTGCGCGGGAAACGCGCCGCCGCTGTGGGCGCCGTTCCTCGCGCGCTTTGACGAAATCCTCGCGGAGTGCCTGCCGCGCCACGGCGAGATCGTGCGCGCGCTCTCGGAGATCGTGACGGCCGCGCACGGCACGCCGAACGTGCTCCTGTACGGCGCGCGCGGGTTCCCGCTGGACCTCGTGTACCGCGCGGCGATCCGGCGCCGCTTCGGCGAGTTTCACCTGCGCGACCACGTGCACGCCGACGGCGACATACCGTACCGCCGCTGCGGCTACTTCCTGGAGATTGACTTCGCCCACCCGAACCTGCCGAAAGACCTGGAGTGCCTCGCCGTCTTCCTGAGAGACATCGTGGGGGCGCGCTTCGCCCACGCGCCGCGGCACATCATCGTTCTGCGGAACATAGACGCCCTGCGCGACCCGCAGCCTTTCCGCGTGCTGTTGGAGCGGTTCAGCCACAACGCCGTGTTCATCTGCACGACGCACCGCGTCGGCGCGCTTGAGCCGCCTCTGCGCAGCCGCTTCCAGCACTCGCGCGTGCCGCTGCCGACGGCCGAAGAGACGAGCGCGGTGCTCGCGCTCCTCGGCGCGGCGCCGGGCGCCGCCCCTCGGTGCCGCGTGCAGTTCCTGAAGGCGCTGTACCTCGCCGGACTCGGCGACACCGGCGCCGGCTCAGGCGCAGGCGGCGCCCTCGCGGACTACCACTTCGCGCCGCTCGCCGAGTTCTTCGCGGCCAGAAAGCCGACGCCGTCTCTGGAAGCGATCCGCGCGGCGGCCGCCGCCGCCTATCAAGCGAACGTGCCGCTCGCGCGCGCCGCCGAAGACGTCGCGCGGTACCTAGACAGCGCCGGCGTCGCGCGCAAGGCCATCTGGAAGTTCGTCGCGGCCGCGGCCGACCTGGAGCACGCCTTCGTCGCCACGCAGAAAGGGCGCGCGCCGATCTACTATGAGCAGCTGCTCCATCTGGGCCTCACTGCTGCGCATCGCTAACTCAAAATTATTTGGGAGCAGACAAGAAATGGCGGCGCCGGCAGAGGCCGCGGGGGTAGAGGTAGACATAGCGGCGGCGGCGGCGGCGGCGGCGGCGGACGGCTTCGCCGACTACGACTCGGGCACTTACGGCGCCGTCTCGTACAACCGCGCGACCGGCGAGATCCGCAAGACCATGCACATGTACGCCCTGGCCGATTGCGGCAAGAAGCGCGACCCGCGCTACGTTGAGTACTCCACGATCTGCGAGCTCGCGACTTGCTCGGCCGCCGGCGGCGCGATCGCCGGCGTGCCCGAGATGCGCCGCGCGGAATTCGCCTGGGACAAAGGCAAGGCCGAGCTCTATTTCCCTTACGCCGGCACGACGCTCCACCACTGGATCCGCAACAACCTTCTCGCCCGCCGGCGCTCGTGCGCGCTGAACATCCTCCGCGGCATCGCGCAGATCGCGCTCCCTCTCGCCGAGCGCGGCATCCAGAACACCGACACGAAGCCGGCGAACATACTCATCCACGAGACGCCGACGGATCCCGACATGTTCGCCGTGAGCCTCATAGACTACAATCTCGTGTCCATGCGCACCGGGCGCGCTCCCGGCGGCGCGGACGGCGGCGCCGGCGACGGCGCGGGCGAGTGGTCCGCGTCGTTCGGCACGTGGTGCTACTGCGCCCCCGAGCTGCTGAACGACGGCGCGCCGCACGACAAGTCGCCCGTCTGGACGCTCGGCGTCATCCTCGCGTGCATCGTGTACAAGTATCCCTACGAGGGCTACAGCTCTCTCAAGACCGATCAGCTGAACTCTCAGAGTTTCTGGAAGAAGGCTTTCGCGAAGCTGCGCGCCGACGATCCGCGGCACCTGCCGCTGCCGGCCGCGCACCGCCAGCACTTCACGCCGTACATGAGCTCTCTCTACAAGCGCTGCACCGCGTGGGACCCGAACGACCGCCCGAGCCTCTCGGAGCTGCTCGCCGAGCTGACGGACATTCTCGGGCAAGGAACGCTCATGCACCGGCCCGTGTTCCCCGGCGAGGCCCTGCGCTCGCGCTCGCGCCGCGGCACGCGCGCCTCGGACTCCGGCGGCGACGGCGACGGCGGCGGCTCCGGCGCTCCGCCCTCCGAGTGGACGCCGCTGAAGCCGCGGCGCAAGCGCCAGCTCTTGCTGAGGGCGTTCCACCGCGCGTACGAGAAGAACGCCGACGAGATGCCGGCGTACGCGTTCGTCGCCGCGGCGCTTTACGTGGACCGCGTCGCGACCGAGGCCGCCGGCGCCGCGGCGCCGGTGGACGAAAAAGAAGTCGGGCGGCTCGCCGGCGCGTCCATGCACGTCGCTCTCGCCTACTACGCGCAGTACATATACGAGTACGCCAAGATGCCGGCGACGCACGCGCTGTTCGCCGACAAGGACGCCGTCTGGAAGCTCGGCATCGCGCTCAAGTGGCGCCTGCTCATCCCCGCGCGCCTGATGGAAGCCGCGACGGCGGACCCCGAGGCGTTCTACGAAGCCCTCCTGCAGCGCCGGAAGCCCTACAGCGACGACGAATTCTGTCGGGATATAAAGGAAACCTCCGAGAGACTAGCATCTTTGAGCGGGACTAGCGGGACTAGCAGAGGAGAGGGCGGCGCGGGAAGCGATGCGTCTGCAGATTAGCTATCAGGCAAAGGCGGTCATAGAGCTCCTTTACAAGGTGCTGCACCCCGCGCGCGAGATGCGCGGCACGAGCCACTACGCGCGCGCCGGGCAGCTCGTCAGCGAAGTGCTCCGCAAAGCGCGCGACCAGCTGGAGGAGATCTACCACGCCCACATCCTCCAGCCGCAGCTGCGGCAGGAACAGCGCGCGGCGACGGTGCTGCCGGCGATCGCCGTGCTCCAGGCGATCCTCGCGGCTAACCCAAATGCAGGCAGCGATGCCGTATGTCCTGCATGAGCTCGTCGGCGCCGTCGCGGTCGGAAGGCCAGGCGACGCCGGCGTCCTTCAGGGACCGGACGACGAAAGCCTCCGTCCGCTTTAACCACTTGTTTTTCCCCCGAACCAACCAGCCTGTCGCCGTGTGGCGCAGCCAACTTAGATCGGGCAGCTCCGGCGCGGCGGCGTCGGACGCCGCGGCCGACTCGGCGTCGGACGCCGCGGCGGCCGCGACGGACTCGGCGTCGGGCGCGCGCGTGACGTGCAGCTCCACTCCCGCGAGGGTCCGCCGGTACCCGTGGATCTTCAGGGCGCCCGCGTGCTCCTGCCGGTGGCACTCGGCGCACAAGGGCACGAGGTTGGACGCGCGGTGCACGTGGACGCCCGGCGCGACCTGGCGCGTCTCCGCGTCGGCCGTCTCCTGATAGCGAATGTGGTGCGTCTCGGTCGCGTCGGCCGCGCGGCACACTCCGCACTTGTCCATGACGACGCTCGCGTTATAGGCAGAGCTTCGCAGCCCGACGCTCAGCGCCGACGGGATCTTGAGAACCTCGCGCCGGATCCGGTCGGCGCTCAGCAGGAACGCCGAGTCCATCGCGAGCCCTTTGCACACCTCCAGGCCGTACAGAGGATCGCCGGCGCCCGGCTTGATCGCGCGGTCGTAAATAAGCTGGTTGTCCTCCGTCACGGCGACGTGCAGGTGGCCGACGAACACCGCGCCGCCGGCGCGCGCCTCGGCGATGCACGAGACGCCCGTGAGCTCGTGCAGGTGCGTCGCGAACACGAACGACGCGCGCGCGGCGACGAGCCGGGTCACGCCGGCCGCGACGATGGCGATCGCCGAGACCGACTCGGTGCCCGCGCACAGCTCGTCGCCGAGCACGAGGCTCTGCGCGTCGGCGCGCGCGAGGATGTTCCGCAGCTCCGTCATCTCCACCGTGAAGCTGGAGAGCCCCCGATAGATATTGTCGTTCATCTGGATGCGCGTGAACAGGCGCGCGTAAGGCGCGAGCGAGAGCTCGGCGGCCGCGACGAACATGCCGGCCTGCGCGAGCACGACGTTCAGGCCGACGGCCTTCATCATGGAGCTCTTTCCGGAAGCGTTGATGCCGTACAGCAGCCAGCCGAGCGGCGCCGCTGCGCCCGGAGTCGCGCCGGCCGCGGGCGCGCCGGCGCCGAGCGCGATGTCGTTCGGCACGTAGTCCGTGTCGGTCTGCACGCGCTCTATGATCGGGTGCCGCAGGCCTTTCGCGACGATGCCGGAGCCGGGCGCGCCTCCCGCGCCCGCGGCTACGAGCGTCGGGCGCACGTAGCCGTAGTCCAGCGCGTTGCGCGCGGCCGCGACGGTCACGTCCAGATCGGCGAGCTCAGCGACGAGCGCGTCCAGCGTCGCGCCGGCGCGCTCGGCGAACTCGGCGAGGAACTCGCGGTAATACCGCTCGCACTCGGCGCCGAGCCGCCGCTGCAAGAGCAGGATCGCGTCCGACGCCTTCTGGATCTCCGCGCTGCTCACGCGCAGCGCCGACGCCGACGCCGCCGTCGCCGGCTTCGCCGTGTAGCCCGCGCGCGCCGCGGCCGCGATCGCTTCCCAGCGGCGACGCGTGACCGACAGGTAATAGCCGTCGCGCTCGTTGCAGTCCAGCTTACTCCCCGGCAGGCGGTCGCACTCGGACGCCAAAAAGGCCTGGCGCTCGGCGAGCTTCGCCTGCAGCGCGTCCAGCTCCGGGTACGCGCCGGGAGTAAAGATGTTCGCGCGGATGTCGGAGGCGAGGTACTTGGAGCACTCGTCTATGAGAAGGCGGTCGCTGTACTCGGCGCGGATCGCGGCGATGCGCTCGGCGCGCCCGGCGCCGGGCGGCAGCGCGGCCGCCGCGTCCAGCGTCGCCTGCAGGTTGCACCAGTCGCACGGCGGGAACGACCCGAGCTGGATGCGCCGCGACATGCGCTCGGCGTCCATCATCTGAGCTAACGTCTTGCCGATCGCCGCGACGGCCGCCGGTCCCTGCGCGATCTTCTCGGCGATCGCGTCGTAGCGCGCGTTCAGCTGCGCCGCGTCGCGGATCGGGTTCAGCAGGCGCTCGCGGAACAGGCGGCGCCCGAAGGCCGTCGCGCAGCGGTTCAGCAGGCCGACGAGGCCGGCGCCCTGGCCCGACGTCGCGCCGCCTGCGCCTATGAGGTTCAGCTGGATCGCGCTCGTGTACTCCAGAGACAGAGCGTTCTCGCGCTCCAGCACCTGCGGCGGCTTGAGGCGCTGGACGACGCGCTCGTTGTGCTCGTAAGCGAACTCCAGCAGGAGAACGAAGGCCATGCGCGCGAGGTCCAGGCGCTCCAGGTTCAGCAGCTCGGTCAGCGAGCCGCCGGCGGCGCCCGCGCCGTAAGCGCGCCGCAGCACGGCCTCTTGCATGCGCAGGCGCGCGAGGTCGCCGTTGTACGCGGTCCAGCGCAGGTGTCGGCACGTCGCGGCGCCCGGGCACGCGCCGGCGATGAGGCGCTCCGTCGCCGTGCGCGCGGACGCCGGCAGCGCGCCCTCGGAGTACACGGCGATCTCGCGCGGGTTCCACGCCTGGATCGCGCGCAGGATCTCGTCGCCGGCGAGGCCCGTGCCCGGCGCGATCTCTTGGACGAACGCGTGTCCCGTCGTGACGTCCACGCCGGCGATGCCGGCCGCGGAGCTCGTCGGGTCGCCGACGGCGCCGCCGGTGGCGACGGCGGCGCCGAGGAACAGCACCATGAGGTACTGGCTCTCGGCCGTCGCCGGCGTCGCCGACATGCTCGGGCTCAGGATCTCGGTGACCTTGCGCGTCACGTTCGGCGGCGGCGTGACCTGGCGCATCACGACGACCGTGTAGTCCTGCGCGAGCAGCGCGCCGGCGTGCTTCTGGAGCGCGTGCAGCGGGAACCCGGCCATCAGCGGATTGCCTCGGTGGTTCTCCAGGATCGCCTTGTTCTTGCGCGTGACCTGCAGGTTGCACACGTCGCCGACGCGGTATATGTCAGCGCCGACGGTCTCTTCGGCATTGCTGATCGCGTAGAGCTCAAAGAAGTCGCCGCACTGCAGGAACAGCGCCGTCGCCGGGCCGTACCGGTCCTTGTAGAACCGGTCGGTCTCTATGTACTCGTCCAGGAGACCCATGGCGGCGCGGCGCGGGCGCTTTTGACGGGAGAGAGGTTGGTCAATAAAGCTACGCGCGATGTCCTTATATCCCTTTCGGCGGGGCGCGGCGCGCGGCGCGGGCTTAAAGGAACCCGCGGCTATATATAGACACTCCGCGCGCGCCGCGGCGATGTCCTTCGTCGGCGCCGACCCTCTTTCGGATGGACGGCGAGCCGGCGTACCCGGCGGCGTACGATTACTACCGAAAGCCGAGCTTTGGAAACGCTCGGAAGCTTCTAGAAACATTCGGCATCTATGTGCCTTACGAGGCGACGCGCGCGCTCGCGGCGGCGGCCGCTGCGGCCGCGGCACCGCCTCCTGGTGGTCCCGGCGCTGCGCGCGGCGGCGGCACGAAGCGCAGCCGAGCGCGCGTTTCACCGCCGCCGACTGCTTCGGCTTCTCCGCCGCCGGCATCGGACGCCGTGAGCATCTTTCAGAGAGCCGACTTCCTCCACGACGTCCACGTCAACGCCCCACTAAACTCCATCGTCACGCGCAGGGTCCTCGCCGAAGGAGTGCAAATCCCCGACGCGCTGCGGCAGCGCTTACTGGAGCATTGCGCGTCGCGAGACCCCAGCGCGTATACACAGCAGGCGACCGTAAGCCTAGACGCTCACTTCGGCTTCTCCGCGAGCCTTCTGCGCGTCTCGGACCTGCGCGACCCGCTCGCCATTCGCCGCCAGCACATACTCGCGGACGCTTACATGCGCGACAAGGTCTCCGAATGGCTAACCGCAAACGACGACGGCATCGCCGAGATCGTATTTGACGGGATCCTAGAAGACCCTATAGCAAAACCGGCGAGCAATGGCATCCACGAAGAGACTCACCTGCGCTCGCTCGCGACTTGCGCGTTCCTGCAGTGGATGATCGGCGAATGGCAGGAGCCTTACGGCGCCGGCAGATCCGGAGCTCGCGCAGGCGGCGTGAGCGAAATACGGTTCTTGACGGGCACGTTCCAGACCCTGGACGTCGCCGGACACGACGCGTTCTTCAACCGCTGGGTCGGCTACCTGAGGCGCGAGGCTTCCGCGCTCAAGAGCGTCGGGCTGATCCGCGCCGTCCGCCTGGACGTCTCTGCAGTGCAGTCGGGGACTCCCGGAGTCGCGCTGGCTCCCGGCGGCGACGAAGCGCTCATCGTTCGCGGGCACCGCGTGCCCTTCTTCTCCAAGCGCGCGTCGGAATGGTCGCCTAAGAACGAAGCAGAACGGCTCAAGCGTTTTTTTGAGAGATCGCCGGCTCGGCAGGTCACATACGCGAAGGGCGATTTAGTAGACATGTTCCAGGACTACATCACCCTGACGGACTCGCAGCGAGCCGACGCGCGCGTGGATGCCGCAGTCGCTCAGGCGATCGCCGTCAACTCCTTCCGCGACGCTTTCAAGGCCGACGTCGCCCTCGCGCGCGGCGCGGTCTACCTGACGGTGGACCGGCTCGCCCTCGTTTACTACGAGCTCCGCCGCCGCGCGCTCGGCGCGGCGAGCCGCGGACTCGCGATGACGACGACGAAAAACCGCGCCGACGACGGCGACACGATGGACCTCAAGACGTACCGCAGCGTGCGTGCAGCCGAGCCATAATCATACATCAACAGTATATAAAGCGTGCGCGGCAGCGCTCGTTAGGCTGGGAACCCTCGGGAGCGGAGCGGCGAGCGCATGAGCAACGTCGCCGACACTTTCACTTTCGCGACGAACCCGTACTCGGCGCTCGGCGCGCTCGTGTACTTCGGCAGCGCCGCGCCGAACTACGGGGCGCCGATCGCGGCCCCCGAAAGCGGCGGCGGCGGCGGCGGCGGCGACGACGGCGACCCCTGGGAACCGCCGCCGCCGCTGCCGCCGCACGGGCTCCCTTCGCTCCTGCAGCATCTCATCGGCGTCAACGACCCGCCCTTCTCCGTGCCGCTGCCGAACGACCCTCCGGACAGCGCGCCGAGCTCGCCGAGCCCCGAGTTCCAGTGCCCGGAGTGCGGCGAGAGCTTCCGAGGGTTTAACCTCGTGCTCCACGTCATGACGAGCCACCCGGCGTTCTACGCCGTCTGGGCGGACTTCAGCAACCGGCTCCTCGGCGAGGACGACGTCACCGAGAGCTCGCGGTTGGCCATCGCCGGGCGCCGCACGCGCGCGCGCTGGGGAGACGAGGACGAGGGGCGAAACTGGGGCCACTACGACGGCGACGGCAACGACGTCAGCGGCTGGGGACCTCTCGGCGACGAAGACGAAGACGAAGAGGAATCCGAGGAAGAGCCCGAGCCGACCTACGAAGAGTACCTCGCGCTGTGCGAGCGCATCGGCCCGCACGCGGTCGGCGTCGGCGACATTGACGCCGTCGCGCCGCGCGTCGCCTCGGCGACCGACGTCGCCGAGCGCTGCACGATCTGTCTGGAGAGCATGGCCGACCTGACGAACTTGAGAAAAATCACGCGCTGCCGGCACGAGTTCTGCGACCCCTGCCTGCGCCGCTGGTTCGCCGTGAACCACACGTGCCCCATCTGCAAGGACGACGCGCGCGAAGGCGCCGCGCCGCGCGGCTCGGCCGGAAGCGGCGGCAGCGCCGGCGCCGGCGCCGAAGACGCGCACAGCGAGAGCGGCACGCCCGAGAGCTGGGACACGCTAGATTAACTCCGTTAAATCGCCGCGATGTCCACGTCGCGCGCGTCTTCGGCGAACAGGACGTTCGTGTCCTCTTCCTCGTCGGCGAAGAAGTCGCTGCGCGTCAGCGCGCGGTGCAGCACCGGCGGCAGCAGGTTCCATTTGATGATGTCGTGAACCTCGTCGTGGTTGAACTTGTGGATGACGTCGGCCTTGTCGTCCTCGTACTCGCGCAGGGAGACGATGATGAGGTCCTGCTTGCTGATGATGACCTTGCCGCCGGCCTTGCGCATGGACCCGCGGATGCGCGCCATGCGCGTCTCGCCGTCGGCGCACAGCGCGCTCACGCGGCCGTTGCCGAGCATGCTCTCAACGATCGCGTAGTCCTGGCCGTCCTCCGGCTCGGCGATCGCGCGGTTGCGATCCTGCCGCTGCGCCCGCTTCTTCGCGTTCTTGAGGCGCGACTGATACATCGCGCGGCGACGCGCGGGCTTGCCGTTGAGTGGCTCTACCTAATAGAAAGCTTATACAAGTGCTGTGCCGGCGTTCGCTTTAAGTAGCGACGCCGATTGTCTGGCCTTAGGACAGAAGAACAGGGTTCTCTGCGCCCGACATGCCCCTATCGGACCGCGCGGTGCTCGCGGCTTTCGTCGCCGTTTACATCGCCGTGGACATCGCTTACGTCGTCGCGTCGCGCGGGACCTACGGGGCCGTCGCGCGCGCGATCTCCGGCGAGGGTTTCCCGGCGATGACCGGCACGCGCGCGGCCGGCGCGGTCGCCGCTTACGCCGCGATGGCCTTCGCCTGGCTCGCGTTCGTCCCGCTCGCGACGCGCGCGTGGGCGCCGGCGTTCGGCGGCCGCCTCGCGCTCTCGGGCGCCGCCGCCGGCGCCGCGCTCGCGTGCGCCATATATGTCGTGTTCAACGGCACGCTGCACGCGACGTTCTCCGGCTGGACCGCGAGCGTCGCCCTGCGCGACACGCTCTGGGGCGTGTCGTGGCTCGCGGCGCTCTCGGCCGCTTACGGCGCCGTCGCCGGCGCTCGCGCAAAGTAGCTCAGCGCCGCGCGGCGCGGCACGATTCCTTTTACATATACGCAGGGTCCGGTCCCTGTGTAAATACCGCTCGGAAACGTAACCAAAAAGAACTGGGCTCTGCGCGCGCGCGGCGCCTAGCACTGGATGCGCGGCGCGATGCCCATCGTCGTGAGCTCCTGGAACATCAGCTTC
>Ga0208975_1000127_pt1 | contig 38949 bp, 48 predicted proteins | sample GreLakmeER78MSRF_FD_187700 | JGI IMG/M metagenome (GOLD analysis project Ga0208975, IMG submission 187700) | Freshwater lentic microbial communities from great Laurentian Lakes, MI, USA - Great Lakes metaG ER78MSRF (SPAdes) | ecosystem: Environmental > Aquatic > Freshwater > Lake | place: Great...
CAACAAAGATGCAATTAAAAGATCAAAAGCTGTAGTTCGATAAATGGGGTTGTTATTTGAAAAAATGCCTTTCAAGGTTGTAACAATTTTGGCTGCCCTATCGTTATCCTGAATAATGTTTTTGATAAGCATTTTTTCTTTTTTATTCTTCAACAAAAGATTTAAATGTTGGCTATTAGTTTTCATAGCGCCGAGAGGCTGGTTAATTTCATGAGCAATCGAAGCTGAAAGGGCGCCGGAAATTGCTGTTTTATTCGCTGTTATGAGTGAATTGATAAGGGTGTATTTTTCCTTCAACAATAGTTTAATTTTGGTATTTTCAATTATATTTTTTGTGTTTAAAGTAGACATTTTCTCTGACCAATAGCCATTAATAGAAATATATGACCATATATTCACAATTAAAAGAACCCAAAGCAGTGCTGCTGGGATTAAAGGTACGTCATTCAGACTATCAATAAATCCATAATTGCTTGATATAAGAACGATTATTCGAGCAATAAGTAATATAAATTCAGTAAAAGTTGTAATTGCGAAGATTTTAAGATAGTACGACTCACGAAATAATTTCTTCTCTTTAATCTCTATGAGCAATACAAGATAAACTATAGATGCTAGGCAAGCACTAAAAATTTGTCTATCAATAAAGTTACCTTTATTTCTTATAATTTCAAAGCCTACGGCATAAAAAATAGTTAGTAGCGTATAAATTTTTACATGTTGGTCTGTAATTTCCTCTTTCAGACTCTTTGTATAAAAAATCATTAATACAAGTGAGATAAAATAAATAGTGTTGCTGAGGGTGAGAAAAAAAGATCCTCGATCTAGGCTTGTCATTACCAATGATCCAACTGCGACGCCTAGGATACCAAGTGAGCTTAAAATAAGGGATGTAGACCAGTATTTCAGTGATTTTTCTTCAGGATATATTTTTACTAAGGTTATGGAATTTATAAAAATACCTATTTGTATTAGTGCAATGGTGATAAAAATAAAAGGAATAAGAAAATTCAATTAACTGACCTTTTTAAAATTTAAATGCATATCTTGCAATAAGGCGATGGTCTTCAATATAGGTATTTTCATTTGTAAATTCTGATCCATACTGCAGCATGAGTCGACCAAAATTATAGATACCTTGCCCTGTTAATTGGTAGCGATGAATTTTGTTGATATTACCTTGGTCGATACTATCTAAAGTATTCTCACCCCCCACAGTATAAAAATAACCAAGCGACGCTGAATATGTTGGATTGAATACATACTGTAATCCGGTTTGAAAATTATAGAGCGGATCTTTTTCTAACTTTCTGTTCCCCAAAAATTGATTATTATCTCCAGCTAAAACAACATCTAGTGCTGTCATCCAATTAATATTATCAACCAGCTTTCTTTGATACCCTGCCTGAAAAGCAGTTTGATAAACGTTACTTCCAATATTTACAGTGCGATTTCTATCATAATCGCCTGTTGGCAGAGTCAGGTAAGTAGCAAGACCAAAGTATTCCTCTTTCGCTCGATTGACATAAGGCCATAAAGCAAACGCAAAGGTAGTGTCACCAATGCCATTTGAATTAGCATTAGCTACACCCACAGGAATATTTGTATGTTCAAGATGATTTATAGATGTTTGTGCATAGACAACAGATGGTATTTGATTAATTTCAAAAGCATGACTAAGTCTTAATAGAAATGCATTTTGATTGATATTACTAGTGTTTGATGTTTTAGAGCCGTGAGTATATTTGTCTCCTTTTTCAACATACACATAGGACATCTGTGCCGCATTAAATGTCCCTTCGGGCGCTCTTATTTCGCCTGGCTGGAGGTCGATAGCAAAAGCTATTTTATGGATGATCATAAAAGTGATCACATACAAAAGCTTTAATTTATTCAGATAGTTAAGTAACATTTAATCACTTTATCTTAATAGGCTGTATGTTGATTATCCTACAATCGTAGGATACTTAGATTTTAACCGTCAAAACTTTTAACGCTCGGTGTGTTGTGGTGTGTTGTCAGAAATTACTTCCGAAAAAACTTCTACTTCTGCCATTGCTAGGGTCAGCTAGGGTAATGTCTCAGGAAATCTAACTGATTTAAGAGTCCGCTGCTCTACCAGCTGAGCTAATCCCCCAATAACGGATATTTTACAGTATTTGTGGGCGTTGTAGAGGGGGTAGGGCTGAGGATTTTGGCAGGGGTGGAATAGGGGTGTGTTAGAAAACATCCGGAATCCGGAGATTTTGTTTAAGGTCCTTTTTTTTGTCGTAAAGCTTCAGCAAATTCAATATCAGATAAGATCGATCGCGCAGATCCATTGCCAGCAGAAACAATAGTTGAAATTGTAGCTACTGGAGGAGCTTGAAGATTTGACTGCTGATAGATACCTTGAATTTTTGTTACCCATCCTAAGTGCGGCGGTGCATTCATATCTAAAAGGTGACAACGATTTTGTACTGCAGTAGTTATTTTGTTTAAGTTGTTCGTGGTTAATATGAACACTACACTCGACTGGTTCATAATTGCTTTAAGTGACGCAATAGCTGCTGGTGTTAGCAAATCGACTTCGTCCAAGATTACATAATGTAAATTTGATAAGTTAAAACTCATCAAATTTGTACTATTTTGGATATGTTGAATTATAGCTGATCCATTTTGTCCTTGAGCACATGCTTGCGATATATAAGATGCTTGAGTTAAATCTACAATCTGCCCAACATTGTTTTTAAGTAAATAATTAGTTTTTTTAGCTGTTTCAATCCAACCCGGCAAAAGTTCTGCCATCGTTGTTTTCCCTGATCCAGGAATACCGTACAAAATTAATCCTGTTACGCCATTTGCTGGAAAGTTTATAGCGCCTTCCAAAATCGCGTGTAATTTTGATTGTGTCTGAGCTTTTAATACAAAGTCATCAGGCATGATAGGTTTGTTAATAGTTAAAGTCATTTTAGATCTCCAATAAAAAAAGAAATTTGCTTGTCCTAGGTTTTATTCTGTTACACCTTAATTACTTGCTATTAAGCATTGACAGCCTGTTTAATAGCTTCATCACGAGATACTTCATCATTTGCAGCCTGCTCTTCCACTTTTTCTTTCTCTAATTCTTCTTTATGAAGAGAAACAAGGTGGATGAGAGAGTTCGTGATGATTGCTCCGTTCTGAATGACATGCTTAATTTGAAAACTGCCATCTGATTCTCGTGTAGACAGCAAGACAACAGCTCCTTCATAAGCTCCTTCATCAAAATTGCCATTTAAAGCATCGCTTTGTACTTCAGCTAAACTTTTCACCTTCATCAACTCAAGACCTTTATCTTTTTTATCAGACTTAGATTTCTTGTTTGATTTAGATTTACGACGTACTTCTTCTATACCCCCTGCATCTTGGAAAAACTTTGGGATATCGATCACAGATGTTTTTTCATCATCCGCAATGCGAAGAGCTCGTGCATACGTTGAGACTCTGCGTAGGTTATCTCCGAAAACCACACGTACAATTTTCACCATAAGATGTGTGGATTCTTTGAAATTAAGACCCATATCAGATGCGTATGAATTAAACGCACGTTTGAGAGCTAATTTCTCACCTGTAACACCCTTCATCTCTTGATATATGGCATAGCAGTTTTGGCAAATACCATAAAGACGAGTGTAACTAGCTAGGTATTCATTGCTCTGCCAATCCTCGCGATCCTTGATTAATAAATCAAAAGCTTTTGAGATTGACGTTCTAGCCCCATCTGTAACTTTGATTGAGAGATTACCAATTGATGTGGTGATCTCTTTTACCTCTTTCTTTTCTAATACTTCTGTACTCATAGGATTCCCCTAAAAATATTGTTAATAAAAGCCAAACATTTAATATCTAAGTGCTTAGCTGGTTACATTTAGAACAAGCAAATTGTTAAAAAATAAGATGTAACCTGGCCAGACTACTAGGATGATTTGTTAACGCAGTAAATACTTTTTATGTATAATTCTTGTTAACATGAAAAGAAAAACAGACTTATTAGGCGATGATAAAGATAGAGCAAGGATAGGCCGCCTGGTCACAAAGCTATTTCCTCAAGAAGAAAAGCAACTTTTTGAGTTCTTAGAAAAAAATTCTGTATTTAAAAAACCTGATTGGCGCCATATTTGGTATTACCGATTTCTTCGAATAAGCCCTAGCTATAATTTATTGCTATCAATCATTGATAACTATCGATCTAATATCGAAAAGGATAGCAAAATAGATTATGAAGAAGTTGATATTAAAGGGCTCTCTGAAGAAGAAATTGATAAGGTTGAAGAAGAAAGGGAACGAATAGATAGAGGAAGGAAAAACTTTAGATATAGTCAGTACTATACAGTTGATGTAGACCCCGACAAATTTTGTGAGAGTTTTCCCAAGCCACTTCATAAGAATATTCGTACTCTTTTAAGAACTTATAAGATAAATGGAGATTTAAGAAATAAGAGTTTAAAAAAATGGTGGATAGATAATGGGCAATATATTTTTGAGATAATTTCATCGTCTAGAATTGAAATAATTGCAAATGTAAGAAATGAAAAAGATCAAACATTCAGAAAATTAAATAAAGCATTTAATGCTTTTAATAACTTCATGGGTGAGACTTATTTTTATAAACAAAATCATGCATTACTTTTAGGTATTTCTATCAACAATTCTAAAGAAGGACTAATGAAGGCTTTTTCAGATTTTTTAGATAGAAATATAGATTTTAAAGATCCAGCAAAAAAAGAAAGTTATATTGATATTAAAAAAAGTAAGGCACAGGAAAAGAAATTTTCTGAAGCATATAAAATTCTTTATTTTAGGTATCAATATCCGGAATTAACTCTTGAAGAATTAGCAAAAACTGCAAATATTTTAACAACCTCTCAACATAGCAAAGATCAAGGCTCAAGAAGTATAGAAAGTGGTATTAGTCGCATCTTAAGAGAGGCAATATATATTGCTGAAAATGCAGCTTTTAATAAATATCCTGAATGGGAAACGTTAACGGTAGACATGAATATTGATACTAAGAAATATTTGAATATTGATACTAAGAAATATTTGAATAATGATACTTATGACAATGTTTATCAAATCACTGAATGGTCAGTAAAACATCCAGAATTATCTAATGACTTTTTTAGGCTTTGGTAATTTATTAGATTAATTCCACCGCATTTCTCTTCATGTCGTCATTCGCAATTAGGTAACGATGAGTCACTGCAATCGACTTATGTCCCGCCAAGCTAGCTAGGATATGAATGCTAATCCCTTTATTAGCCAATGAAGTTAGGAATGTTTTTCTTCCTGAATGGCTACTTGCTCCATTTATTCCTGCACGTTTATACGTCCAAAAAAACCACTGACATAAACTGTTAGGGGAGAAACCTAGTCGATCGTCTGTATGAAATAGAGGTATTTCAGGATTTTTTATCATTCGGGTTGTTAGGTATTCCGCAATCTCTGTTTTTAATTTACTTGGTATAAACACTATTCTTGCTGTTTTGCCTTTTGTTTGACTTGCAGATAACTTAATTTCACTTTTAATCGTACCGTCTTCATTTACAACATCTCGCATTTTTAAGTTAGCGATCTCGCCAACTCGCATGCCAGATTGAAAACTTGTAAGAATTAAAGCGCGATCGCGTTTAGCGTAACGCTTGGTTGCAACATAACGTAAGACTTGATCCAGCTCCGCTTGGGTTAGGGTTTTAGCTTGTGCCATTTAAATGCTCCTTTTTGTAAATAAGAGATAAATAATTTGTTGTTATTAGTTTGTTTTCTTATGTGAAAAAGGTCTACCGGAAAAGACATCATATAAAGTTATTTATAATCAATGACTTAGTATTTTAGATAAGAAAAGTGTAGTTTTCTTATGTAAAACTAAAGGATTACTTAGTATTTAGCTTTATAGGGCTAAAAGGTGTCAAAAACACCTCTAAATAGCCCTATAACGCACGATCTTTCGATAACTTTAAGCTACAAGCTTCAAATCATGATTTGTAGCTATTAAGTTAGGTGTTGGTTTGCCCGGCGTTCTGTTTAAACACTCCTTTACAACCAATTCCCAAGTTTCATTGATTCTGCATTCTGGATCGACAATATTAATGAGTAACTGAAGTTTGCTGATATCAAAACAGCAATACCCATGAACTGGGGTTTTAACTCCACTTTCATAACGAACGATCCAACTCATTAAAACATTGGCATCATCACAAGGTTCAATTCGATCCAACATTTTAAGATGTATAGGATATTTGGCATTGTGATACCAAGAAGTGATAGTTTCTAAATCGATTAAATACTTAACAGGTGGAATAGATATTTCAACAGTGCCGTTATAAAAAGCATTTTTGCGTTTACCTTTTCCATATGTTTTACCAAACATTTCATTGTTCCATAAGCGAACTGCGATATTTTTCATTTTTAAATCTCCTTTTATTTTTGAATGAGTCGCAGATGTCGCTCGGACAAGAAGTTGTTGCTGTTGCGCGAGTTGCGGTAAATGAGAGCTATTCATTTGTCCGCAACAGGCAACTTAGCAACTAGTTATATCCAAGCAACTCATTAAGCAACTCGTAAATATTTATCTCTTGATAAAGAAAACCAGCTTAAAACTGGTATTTTTTACTTCAAAATAAGAAGATCTAATAAAGAGGTTGCCCAAACCAATTAACCGACATTAACTTTATATGTGCACATTCACTTAAAAGGAGAAATCAAATGAGCACATTAACAAGTTTAAAGTTAACCAATGCAACAAAACCAACGTCTATGCCAGTGATACAGCAGAAGCGTAACAAGCTGACTACTAAAATCTGGGAACAGATCCAGCTAGCAGAAGCACAGGCATCAGGTGGCACATACGCTAGTAAACGTTTTAAAACAATCACCACAGCTGATGGTGATCGTAAAACAGTTGAAATAGAAAGGCGTGTTAGACCTTGGTGGTTCACCAATGAAGAAGGAAAACTTTGTATAGCTGTTAAATATGGTTCAAAAGCTATTCATCTTGCCAAAGATAAAACAGCAGTGGAATTAGGCAGTAAAGATGAACTAGTAAATACACTCAAAGTTTTAAAGTCTGCAATTGAATTAGGTGAGCTTGATCAAGAAATTGAAAAAGCTAGCGGAACAATTCGCGCTAGATTTAAAAAATGAGCGAATCATTTGATAGATTAGTTAGGCTCCGTGAACTTGTTAAACTTTTAAGTATTAGTAGAGCTAATGTTTATCGTTTAATGAAAATGGGAAAATTTCCTCAATCAATTAAATTAGCCGAAAGAACAGTTGCTTGGAGATTGAGTGAAATTGAAACTTGGGTTCAAGAAAGAAGCGCAGGGCATAAAACGTCCAAGTAAAGAAATATCCGGAATCCAGATATTTTAGACGAGATACGATACATATAGACTAAATAACTATATGTATCGTTATCAAGTTTATGTGAAGGTTAAAGGCTCAATGGTTAAGACCATCATATTTGCTGATAACGACATACATGCAAGATTATTAGCTCAATATCAATATGGAATAAACAATGTATCGATATCACCGCAAAGAATTGGTAACTGAAATGAGAATGTATGAAATCAAGACAATTAAACCATTAACGCCAGATCAAGCTCGCGTTAAATCTATGCAGGATCAAGTCAAAAGAACACAACAAGCCATCAAGACAGAAAAAGCACGACAGAAAATTAAAGCTGGACAAGAACTATTAAAAAAATTACCTAGCCAGTAATTATTTGAATTTCATCGTCAGTTAAATCAAATAAAGTGTAAACAATTTTATTGATTTCCTCTTCTGCAGCTAGAGAAAAATCACTAGATGGGACATTAATTATTTTCATAACCAACTCCTCAATAGAAGCGACAGCATTTGAATTTGAAGTTGTAATATCTGGTATGGGAATATTTTCCATAAATTGCATAATATATCGCGAACCATTTTTCCCTAAATCTGTTGAAATTAGTGGGTAGAACCACTTTAATAGTTTTGAGTTCAATATGCCAAGAATATAGTACAAATTTTTATCTGACGTTAAAATATAAGCAGTATTATTAAGGTAGTATTCTCTTGGAACAATTGTAAAAGACGGCTCGGTAGCAATATCAGGCCAGATAATTTTTGTTTTATCAAAATCATCATAGTAACTACAAGCTCTTAAATTATACCAATTCCTCCCTTGATCATCTCGGGCTTTTGCTTTTTTTTCATATTTGAGAAGGTGTTCATAAATTTCTGGATATAAATTTGGTATATCAATATCAAAACCAGTCATCAAAAGATAATTATTTTTAAAACTAAAATTATATTTACTAATATTTTTACCCCTGAGTAAGGGTTTGATAATATCTAAATTATTTTTATTTTTAGTAATTAATTCATTACGTTTACTTTCATCAATAATGAAAGCTTCTGTAAGCCCTGTTAGAATTCCCCTGTTGATTTTGACGTTTAATTTTTTTAAAGGCGTACCTGTATTCTCAATTTTTAGTTTTAATTCCTGTTGTGCTTCAGACATAATTGCCCAAGGAGCCGAAGTTAGGTTTTCTAATTTCTTAAGATCAGTGACTATTGATTTGTAAAAATCTGCATAATTCTCAAATTCACTAGATATATAATTTGCAAAAAAACTATTTTGATATTCACTTTTTTCAATAAATATTATATTCGTGTCTACAGTTGCGCTAGTGAATACATTGGGACCTAAATTTAGTAATAATTTAGGGTTGTATCGTAAAAATAATTCTCTTAATTTTTCGCCATATCCTGTCTTAAGCCATTTATTACTTGTGATAAAAGACAGCACTCCTTTGTCTCTTAATAGGGTAATACCTCTTTCGTAGAATAAGCAGTAAAGATCCCCAGTTTTTGAAAATGTCTCAAATCCTTCATCCTGTAATTTATCTTGAATGATGCTTTGACTAAATTTTTGGATTTGAACATACGGAGGATTTCCGATAACAATATCAAAGCCTTCTTTTTCAGTAAAAACTTCATTAAATTCAAGCTTCCATATAAAAAAGGGTTTTTCATTCTTTTTTCTTAACTCGTGAATTGAGCTTAAGTACTCTTTATCATTTTCTCCAGTTAGACTTAGCTCTATAAGATCCCACTTTATTGTATCAATTTCTTTTTTTAATCTTTCTTTTTCAGTTCTATTTGTCATTCCAAGATAAGATCTAACTTTATTTTTTAAATCTATTATTTTTAAATTTGCAACTTCTGTATTTTGATCTTCAAATAAATTTAAATTATCTTTTTTATCAAAATTAGAATTAAGTTCCTTAAGTATTTTTTCTAACTGATTAATTTTTTTATCGTATTCATTTTTCTGCTTTGGGATAATTTGATTATTTTTAATTTTCTTTAAATATTCACTTCTTATCTCATTAAGATCTTTTAATATTTTTGCTTCTTTATTGTTGCTAGCTTTTAGATTAGTTAAGAAATCATCATCAAATGGCTCTTCACCATAAAATTTAGAAACTAGGCTGTTGCCTTGCATAAGTTTGTGGTCTAGATTAGGTAAAGGCCTAGGTTCATCCTCATCAACTGCAAGTGAAAGCCACATTCTTAATTTAGCAATCTCTATTGCACCAGAGTCTAAGTCAACACCATATAAAGAATTTGATATCGCATCAAGTTTCAACTGGTATTTGCTTACAGGATTTTTAAGATGATTATTTAGCACTTGTCTTGCTTTAACTATTTCATTAAGCATACCTAAAGGAAACGCTCCAGAGCCTACAGCTGGGTCACAAATTTTCACATTTTTTATAAGGTCATCTATTTCTTTGGAAAAAGACTTGATGTTTTCTATGGCGCCAGTTGTAATGAAAATTCGTAGGTCTTCGACTGACACTCTCTCTTTAAGCTCATTATTTAAATATAGAGCCAATGATTCTTGACAAATAAAGTGAACAATTTCACGTGGCGTGTAAAATGCCCCTTTACTCTTTCTGTCGTTCACGCCTAGAAGGTTTTCAAATACTTTACCTAGCATTTCAGGATCAACTGCTACTTCTTTTTCGAGAGGCTCACTTTCGTTTACAGTAAAGTTATACCTATCAAAAATATCTAAAATTCCATTGCCGGTATCGCCTTCAGCAGTTTCATTGTTATTTGAAAACAGACCATCATCTAAAAAAATATTTGTTGTTTCCCAGCTATAGCCGTTCATCGGCTCAAATAGACCACCATTTAAAAAAGGGATGCGGCAGTTAAATCTTGAATATATAGAATCACTGCCCCTGTCCTGTGATAAAGCTTCATAAAAAAACCACTCTAAAACATCGTTGAAGAAATTATTGCCATATTTTTTTCTGTCATTAAATAAATCCCTAAGAAAATTCTTGGAACCCGTTCCCCATTTTTCTTTATGCTTAACCCCAAACCATCCCTTTTTTTGTAAAAAATAAATGAAAGCCAATTGCCCTAATGTTTTTTTTGCAAAATCTTCGGTCTTAATATTTTTAGATTGAAAATCTTCATTTAATACTTGATCTTTTGATAAAAGGGCGTCTAGCTCCTCTTTCATCGTGAGAAATAAATCTTTATATTTCCTATAAAATTCATCAGTAACTTGCTCAATATTAAATGCATTTTGAATTTCTTCTAAATTGGGCTTAAGCTCAGATTCAAGTAGTGGAACAAATCTACTTTTAGCTGTATGACACCCTTCATTTTTACCAACTAGAAATGACCATCTTTTAGCTGGAGTTACCTCATCTTTAGCTTTTAGCTTGCTGTTCTCAACTTCAACAATATATTCTAGTTTAACAAGTGAAAATCTCCAGTCTGGTGATTCTGGCGTAATAAATGCAACTACTGCAGCATCGCTACTAGAATATTTTAAATAATGTGCAATAAAGTTTCTTTGTGTCGTCCTTGCTTTATCTAGTGAGCTTTCCGTATGTAATGTGATTTTTAATATATCAAGTTGATTTTTTTGATCATCTTTATATTGTCCAAGTATTAAGCATTCTGAAATTACAGCTCTAAACTGCTCATTTATATTTTCATATCGAACCGGTTTTTCTGATAAATCAGGAGTTTTAAGAAGATTACTAATGAATATTTTAAAGCTGTTATCATCAAATCCAACATCTAGTGCAGACTCTACGATTTTTTTTGCATTTTCTTTATTCATTAATCAATAGACTTAAAAAATTCAGAAAGTATCACTTGTTTTTGATCAGAAAAATTTGAGTTAACTGTTTTTTCATGCTTAGCTAAGAACTCTGAAGGAATATTATTTTTTAGAGAATTTAATAACTTAACAGGATTAAGTATCATTTCATTCTGAGTTACAGCTTCTAGCGTTTTTTTGATAACAGCTTTTGGAAGAGCGCCAGCTTCTAACTTCATTATAACTTTATCTATATATTCATCATCATTTTCAGTAAAGGCCTCACATCCCCTTATATTCTTAGCTTTAAGAAGTTTTATTAATTTTGTAGCGTTGTCTTGAGACCCTCTTTTGGACTTATATTCTGAGAAATCTTCCTCTAACGTTTTGTCTAATATAGATATATTTTTCAAAAGCAATTCATAGTAATTTTTATTGAAATTAGACTTTGGTTCATTTATATCTGCTTTCAATAACAACGCGGCCTCAATAAAGTCTTTTTCCTCTGGTTCAGATGAGTCTTGAACAAAGAAGAATTTATGAAGCCTACCTTTCCTTAAGTAAGTTATAAGTCCATCAGCTTGATTAGATTTTCTGGCTGCCCTACATTTTTTTGGTAATTGTTTAATTTGCTGAAATAGCTTAGGATTTTCATCTCTAACTTTTCTTATTTCTTGCAAGTATCCAATTTCACTATTTGTCTCTTCTTCGCCCTCTAAGGATTCTTTAGAGATTAATTTGATGAATAGATTGTGGGCTTCAATCTCTTCATTATCTGTTAATAATTTTGCATCCGCTCCTAGGAGGGCTATAAATGCTGCTATTTTGGATTCTGCAGATGATTTAAGCTTAATTTGATCGTCTGATTCATCGGTAGGGAAGAATGTATAGGTGTAGATCTCGTCATGTTTAGTGTCAACACGATTAATACGACCAACCCTTTGCATAATTCTTGTCGGGTTCCATGGAATATCATAGTTAATTACAACATTCGATCGATGGAGATTTACGCCTTCAGCTAAAATATCAGTAGTTATAAGGATTTTGAAATCATTTTTGGGATTTCGTGAGTTCGCATCAAAATTTTCTAAAACAACTTCACGATCTTGATGTGAGCTCTTGCCTGAGAAATATAATATTTTATTTGGATATACATCTTGGAGCTCTTTTGCAAGATATCCCGCAGTTTCTTCAGATTCTGAAAAGATAAGAACCTTGCCTTGTTTAACTGGCGACTCATTTGTAAGATGGTCTTTAAAAGCTATTACCTTGGGATCGCGAGTAATTTTCTTCCAATTAGCTTGAATGACTTTTAGCACCTTTAGATCAGCCTCTAGATTTTCAATAAAATTACTTGTAAATTGATCAGACTTATAAAAGTCAGCTTTATCTTCATTAATTAGTTCGTCAATGGCTTCAAAATTACCTTGGTCAATATAATCGTAAATTTTATTTGCATATTTTTTACTGATGTAGACTTCACCTTTATTGTATTGGTCAATAAATCTAGTATAAGAGGAGATAAATCTATCTATAGTTAACTTGAAAGCATAAAAACTACTTTCCAGTCTTTTTATGAGCAAAATTTTCATAAATTTTGTCATGTTGGTTTGACTCATTCTGTCAAGATTACCGAGCGCAGAAGTATCCTTTAAATAAAGGATGGGTGAATAGCGGGCATAAGTAAAATTTTGCGTTAAGTCTTTGAGTGTTTCTGAAAATATCTGACTTTCCACTTCATTAAATTCATAAAATACTGGTCTTGGCTCTGCAACATTTGGAAATTTCATGTTCTGACTTGTAAGATCTTCACCATAATATTCCATAATTTCTTTACGAGTTCGTCTAACCATTAAGTACTTCAGAACCTTTTCTCTTATTAGCTTGGAATTTTCCTTAACAATACGAAGATATTCTTCTTTGTCGTTTTGTCTATCCAAACCTTTTAATTTACTTTCTAATCTTTTAAAAAAGCTTTCTATGTCTGGCATATTAGGAAGCGTGCTATCTCTTACCTCTTGAAATAATTTAATTTGAGATAAAAGATCTTTAGGGGAATTATTGTATGGTGTTGCTGTTACAAGTATGACTTTTTTCCCAGTACAAATTTGCGATAACAATGCATATGTTTGTGTATCTTCTGTTCTAAAGCGGTGAGATTCATCAATTAGAATATTTTCAAATTCAAGATGTTCTTTTCTCTCAATTATTCTGTCTAAAATTCCTATCGACCTACACTTGTAATCTCTAGCTTTAAAACCAAAATCGTGAAAGGCATTTTCCCAGCTACCTTGATTATTTTCATCGATTAAATGAGGGGGGGCCAAAATTAATGTTCTGCCGCTTAATTCTTGGCAAAGCATAGTGCCCATGTAGGTTTTGCCTAATCCAACTACATCAGATAAAAAGACGCCTCCATATTCATCAATAATTCTTTTGGCATTAATTACTGCATGATCTTGATATTTTAGCTCTTTAAAATTTGCAGGCTTAAACTTAAGGTTTAATTCAAATTCTTGGTTAATTTCTTCTTTAAAGTGTTCGTATAAGAATTTTAGATAGAGCTCGTAAGGGGTTATATCTTCTTTGAGCCAAGTATCTTTCTCAATTGTTTCTATATATTTTTCACTAACATCAACACCTTTAGCCCATAGTTTTTCAAATTGAGATTTTGCAAATTCATAATCGCTTATATTTTTAAGCTCTACATTAAACTCAATATTACTTACTAAGCCATTTTGAGTAAAATTGCTTGATCCAGTTATCACTCTTCCTTTGTCTCTGTCGTTGTCTCCAAAGGTCATAATATAAAGCTTTGAATGTATTGTTTCTTCTGGGTAAGCCCTTAATTCAATTTTTTTAGAGCTAATCCATTCAACAAATTTTTTAATACTTTCTTCTGTATCAACATTGTCAGGACTTTCTTCTAATTCATTTTTTACTAAATTAGAAAACTCCTGTTCAATTTGATGGTGGGATTTGATTTGTTTTGCTTGATTTATTAATTCTACTGTTTGTCTATTTGTACTTATACCTATAAGTATTCTTATTTTTTCAGTTGGTTCTAAAGACTTATAAATGCTTTTAAAGCCGCTGGTATAAAAGTAACCTACAAGCACGTCAAAATATTTTGTATCTTTTATAAGAGAGACAAATCTTTCTTTTAAGCTCTGTCCATCTTCGTTAGTTATAAAGGTTTTGTCAGTCATTTTTAATAAAAGTTAAGGTATTTAAGGTTAAGTGTATTTGTCTCATTTTATCTCGTAAATTGAATTTACAGGGGTATCCCTTGAATATCTGGGATCAATAAATGAGCTTAAAACGTCCCTCATTCAAAATATCCGGAATCAGGAGATTTTAGTTGATGAACCTTTTTTAAAGTAATAATTATCTATTTCTAAATATTAATCTATAGATAGCACTTAACATCTTAAAAATAACCTTTATAAAGATCATTACTAAGATTACTTGAATGACACTAACTATAAAGTTTTCAGTTTTTTCACTCATAAAATATCTGACTCCTTAAATCTTTTTGTAATACATCAAAGAACGCGTGCTTTTGTATTTCTCGCTTAGCTTCGCAAAACATATTTTTATTTTCTAAAACCATTTCTCTCGTTACATTAATCACGTTGTCTTTCTTTTTGTATGTTGCTTTATAAATCATGCCATCCTTGTTGTAACTGACATTACTAGGTATACGCGTAATTTTTGTTTTTTTAGGAAACTCTAATGTAAAGTAGTCCAAATAAGTTCTACCAAAACATGTATAAGGATATTTTCTGGCTTCTAAAGGCTTATCTTTCGATATGCTATAGATTCTGCCTTGCGTTAATCCTACAGGAATGCTCATTGCCGCTGGACCTGGAAAGTTAGCAATTGGATCTAATGTAAATATGCCATTTTCTTCATAGCGCTCATCAAATGAGTTTGGCATTGTGAATTGCAGTTTTCCCGTACCTGTTTCTCCATATGCGCTAAGCATTTCAGCAGCAATTTTGCCGTCATCTTTACCTACATTGCCAACTTGGTTTTCTCTATAGCTAGTTTCAATAGGACCTGAAACCGCTACAGTGCTAATACCGTCAATCTTTCCATCAGGCTGTACTTTAAATTTAACTGTCGTTCTTACAATGTTTTCACTTGCTTTCATTGCTGGGGTATTACCCATTTTTTTAAGCGCAGTTAATACAGTAGGTTTGCCGCGATCTCCGAATGGAATTTCACCAAAAGGAACTGATTGTGCTGTGGCATCTACATATAAATCAAATTCAGGTATATAGGTTATGACATGATTTTGTGGAGAGATTACGGGATATTTTGGGAGGGTAAATGCTTCACCTAAATTAATGAGCGCTGGACTGCTCTTAATGCCTCTAGCCGCTAATAAAGCTTCATACAAAACAGCATGATCTTTACAGTCACCATATTTGTTTTTAACAATACTTTCAGCATCATGGGGTTCAAGTCCGCCATTGCCAACATAGACAGCTACATAGCGAACATTATTGACGATCCATTCATATAAAGCCTTAGCTTCTGCTCGCTTATCTCCCCCACCTTTATTCGCTATGATGCCATCAGCAAGTCCTTGAATGAATCCAGTTGGCTTCGCTTTAGATTTAGCTAATTTCTGGTAGGCGTCACCTAGTTCAGCATAGTTATTAAATGAAGATACAATCAGATAGTTAGACGTGTCGTAAAGACTTACCATGCCTGGTTCAGAAGGATTTACTGAAGCTTGCTTATAGGTGTATTTATAAAATTTATGACTCTCTGTTTCTTTAATTAAACCACCTTCGAAACCTTTGCTATCAAAATTTAATTTAATACCCTTGTCGACAATAAAATTAATCTCGTTGTAATCGTATTTGAAGTAGGGCAATGAAAATTCAGAAAAAATAAAATGACCATCAAATTTTGTTTTGAAGTTGGTTTCTTTTATCTTTGAGTAAAGCTTACTTCCAACTGTTACCTCAGGGTATATGATAATTTTATGGCGTGTATCTGTAAAAATATCGGCACCACGATCAGCTGTATCATCTCGTTCACGAATATTATTTTTTGTTACCTTAATCTTTTTGCCTGAAGGTGTAATGGTATAAGCATCTAAAATCTCAAGTCTCTCCATGCCCTTTATAAAGCTTAGATCACTCTGGCTAAATGCAGTAATGCCCTTGTCGGTCTCAATCTTATCTAATGCTTCTGTAATTACTTCGCTCGTTCCATCAGCATTAACTGTAATTGTTTTAATATATTTTTCGAGCGTTATAGATGGCTTATATTCCGCACTAGCCAATACTGAATACATTAAAGATATAAAAACGATGATTATTTTTGTAGCCATTTTTTTAATTCCTGTATTTGTTTTGAAGCAAGCCCTGTATTGGGATCACATAAGATTAAATCTGTGCAACCATTCGGAAATTCTATTTTTGAATCATCTAACGCACGCCAGCCATAAAGACTTTTATTTCTACTCAGTAAGTATTCTTTTATTTCGTTAAATCTCGGATATGGACCTATATAAGCATCACCAGTTACCCCAATGACATTCTTTGAAATTGCTTTAGGTAGCTTGTCTTTCATTTCATCTAAGTTATATGAAAATCTCCAGCTTGATGAAATGACAATTTGGCATGGAAACTCTGTCATTAATCCAGCTAGTACCGGTGCTTGACTAAAAATTTCATTATTTCTAAATACACGATCTGGGTCGTGACTTGACAATGAATATCTGTCTGGATGCAGAACACCATCAAAATCTAAAAATAGAATCTTATTCTTCATAAAAATGATGCCATTTCCCTTCAGGAATTGATCTTATAAAAGCATCCATCTCATCGATTAGATTTTTTTTATCAGCGTATTCGATATATTTTCTTAATCTAGCGCTTCTTTGTATCTTTTCTTTCTCAGAAGAGTCTTTAGTGATTAAAGGTAACTTATATTGATTCAATATAGAGTCAAAAGTCTTAGCTTTAGCATTAATAACCCATAAATGATTCCAAAAGTCCCTATGCGGGCAGACTCTGTCGTTAATTAAGCAATATTCCAATAAGGCTTTAGCCTTTTCTGATAACCCATGGTTCATGGTGGCTCATTATGAAGCTTGCCAGGCTCACAGAATGAGCTTAGTATCATTATTTGAGCCAGGCTCATTCCATGAGCCCCGACCTAGTCAAAATGGTAACAACCATTAAATAGGAGGGGTAGATCATGAATGTCACTGTTTCACATCACGCACAAATTAGAATGCAACAAAGAGCTATCACAGCAGATATGCTTGAAAGCTTATTAGACTTCGGCCAAGTTAAGTTTAATGGCCAGGGCACTGAAATCTTAACTTTCCCTAAAAAAGTAGTTAAGCATTTAAAGAAAGAGCTAAACCATAAAGTGTTTATGAAAATTGAAAGACATTTAAATCTCTACGCCATCATGTCGTCAGACGGAGAGCTTATAACAACAGGTTATCGCACTAAACGTTTAAAAGGCCACTAATGAGTATTAATGAACGCATTTATCGCATAGAAGATCTTCTAAAAAATAGAAATAGCATTAGCTTTAACGAGCTTCAAGAAAAGCTTGAAATATCTCGAGCTACATTAAAGCGTGATATTGCTTATATGCGCGATAGATTAGGTGCACCTATTATTTTTGATAGAGAATTAGGTGGGTATCGACTAGAAGAAAGTGAAAAAGGTCAGCATGAATTACCAGGGCTTTGGTTTAATGCTGAAGAGATTTATGCATTAATGACCATGCAACATCTGCTTAATAATATTGATGCTGGCGGCATATTATCGCCACACATCAAACCATTGCTTTCAAGGCTTACTGAGTTGTTAGGTGCTACTAATGATTCGCAAGAGCAATTACAAAAGCGGATTAAAGTTGAAGCTATTGGTGCCCGTAAATTTGATTTAACTTACTTCCAGGCTATCGGATCCTGTTTATTAAAAAGAAAACGTTTAGTGATGGATTATTTAGGAAGAGGGAAGAATGAACTTACGACAAGAGAAATATCTCCGCAACGTTTAGTCTATTACAAAAATAATTGGTATTTAGATGCGTGGTGTCATGCAAAAGAAGATATTAGAAGTTTTTCAATTGATGCAATACAAAGAGTTGAAATATTAGAAACAAAAGCTATTGATGTTTCAGAAACAAAACTCAATGAAGAGCTTGGTTCAGGCTATGGAATATTTTCTGGTAAAGAAGTTAAATGGGCCACATTAAAATTTACGCCAGAGCGAGCAAGATGGACAGCATCAGAAAGATGGCATTCAAAACAAATTGGAAAATATCTAGAAGATGGCAGCTATGAACTCAAAGTACCTTATAGTAAAGAGCCTGAATTAATTATTGATGTTATGAAATATGGACCTGATGTAGAAGTAGTGGAGCCAAAAGAATTAAGAAAAGCAGTACAAGAGAATTTAATTAAAACTTTAAGAAATTATGGCAAATGAGTGAAAAACAAGTTAGAGAAACCTGGCTTCAAAGTGCAATAGAACTCTGTACACCTATCTTTAAACTAAAAGGCTATCAGATGCCTAAAGTTCATGTGTCATGTGGATTTCCAAGTACAGGCAATAAGAGTAAACATATTGGACAGTGCTGGGGGAAAAGTTCTGCAAGCGATGGAGTCAATCAAGTTTTTATTTCTCCTGTATTAGATGAGCCAGTTCAGGTGCTAGATACTTTAATGCATGAGCTTGTGCATGTCGTTGATGATTGTATGCATCATCATGGACCTGAATTTAAAAAGATTGCCACTGATGTTGGTTTACAAGGAAATATGAGAGAAGCAAGTGCAGGACCTTGGTTAAAAGAACAACTTACTACCATTGCTAAACAATTAGGAAAGTATCCACACTCTAAAATTAATTTAGCTCATTCTGCAGGTAAAAAAACAGGACCAAGACCAAGGGCAAAATGTAAGAAGTGCGGTTATGAAGTAACGCCATTAAAGAAATGGTTGTATATGGGCCCACCACTTTGCCCAAAACATACGACAGAGATGGAACCTATTGGTGATTGGGAAGAAGCTATTATTAATACAGTTGTAGAATCGCCTGAATAAAAATCAGTCCCATAAAATATGTGACTGGTTACTGCGTTTCATTTTTTCGCCACATTTAGGGCATTCTTGTTCAACCCAGCTTTTTAAATTAATGCCTTCACATTTAGGGCATTCAGGTTTTTCTAGATCCTTATAATCACCATTCTTGCTAAATTCACCTACACATACATTGTGAACTTCTTTACAGTCTTTACAGATCATTGGATCAACAGCTGCATACATACCTCTATCTGGCCCCTCTGAGCATTCTGTTTCGTAGCTGCATTTAGGACATCTAAATAAATACCATTGGCCCATATTCTTCTCCTTTAAGAGTTAATCTTCTCTTCTTAGTATTTCCATTACTCTTGAATCTTTATTTTTGCAAAGCTCTTTTAAAACAAGAACATTAGTTGCAAAGTCTTTATCCTTTACTTTTTCTAATAACTCTAATGATTTTTCATATTCACCCATTTCACGATAGATCTCAGCTCTTAACATAGTGTCATTAGCATCATTTTTATTTGCAATGACTAATAGACGTTTGTAATTTTCAATTTGCATATCTGATGGTTGTGAAATAGGTATCTCACTATCTCTATTCTCATCATTAAAGAAGTGCATAAGTTTTGTTCTGATGTATCCCTCTCTGCCTTTAGTCAGACCTTTTTCTTCTAAGGCAAGCATAAAGGTATCAATCGTTGGGTCTTTATAAGATTGCACTTCAGGATATTTTTCTTTCATTACATCGTGGCTATGTACTTCATCAACTTCCTGACAATCTCTTCTCCAAATAAAGGCATCACAACTCGGACAATGAAATAAAGGAGGCATTTCTGGCATCATCGGCGCTTTCATAAAACCATCTGGCCAAAACTGAGCTGTAAATGTATTGCCTGATGACAAGGTCCATTGCCTGAAAAGCTTATGACATTTATAACATTCACTAATAATGGTTGGGCCTGGCCTCATTTTGAATCTCCTGTAAGTAAAAAGTGCTCTTGATCAAAGCGTATTTGTTTTTTTGAAATACTTTTTTTGTAGAAATAGTCTTTTTGGGGGAATTCGTGTTTCACCATATACCCAACTATTGACGCAAGAATAATGACGTTAACCATAGTGAACAACCCATTTTTCCTTTTACGATCTTTTTTGGTCTTTTGGATAGTCACAACATGCCTTTTTAAGTGACTATTGGCCTTAATAAGGGCTATAAGAGACAAAACAGGTAATAGATAGATGAGTAGATCAGCTAAATCTACATGTACCAGATAATGAAGGATGCTTACTTTATTCATAATATGTAACAAGAATAATATGAGCTGGGCTCACTAAGTGAGCCTGTAGGAACTTTATAATGAGCCTACACTAATAGATAAAAGCGGACACATTTATGGGTTTAGATAAGAACCTACTCTTTACTGATCAATATATTGAAATACAACTGACATCAATTAAAGAAAACAGGAAAAAACAAGTCGCCACATCAAGCTATTCAATCCTCATTGAACAGCAAAACTCGATGTTTAGAAAAAAGCTTAAGAATAAAGTGACCACTAAAAAGCTATCTACCTATCAGGTTAAGAAGCTTATTGTCTTGATTGGTAAATTGAAGCCTGTTATCAGAAGTAATGCAGATGAAATAGTTGAATATGATTTGCATATTAAATCTAAAGGTAACAATTACGAGAATATTAATTTAAGACATCGGTGGACAACTAAACCACAAGTGATGAGAGATTTATTTGAAAGAACTTTTTGGTATAAAGAGCCTCACCAAAAACTTACTTCTTATATAGAGCAACTATAATGAAAAAATTATTCACCACTTTATTAATGACATTAATATCAATGAGTGAATTAAGTGCAGTACAGAAGTTAAATCCGATGACAGGCAAATTTGAAACAACAACGCCTAACAGCAAGCTTAAATATAATTACATCGAAAAAGAATGGAAATATGCTCCTCCAAACTCTGAGCTGAAATATGACTATCTTAATAAGAGGTATGAGATAGCCCCTAAAAGCTATACGAACAAATACAACTATATTGAGAAAAAATGGGAAATGACTGACCCTAAAAGTAAGTTACAAAAAAATCCATACAATAACCAATTTGAATTTGTTGCACCTTACAGCAGTGAAATAGATCCATACAAGAGCAATATAGATTGAAATTTTTTATAGAAAAAGGAACAAGCTTATGAGATATTTAATATTACTAATACTTTTTGTTTCATCAACATCCATGGCCGAGGTTATTTATAAAACTATTCCTGGCACACCATTTAAAGATATTACTGAGCCAGTATTGGTCATTGATAAAAATGTTATATATAAACCAATACCAGGCACACCATTTAAGGATATAACTGAACCAGTGATGATTATAGATAAAGGTGGTATTTATCCTACAATACCAGGCACAACACTGAGAGATTATTCTCTAACCCCACAATTTGTAATTGAATAAAAGGAAAAAATGAATAACAAAGAAAAAGCAGATTTAATGGCTGAAGAAATGATATGTAATCTTAAAATTAATGTATTACAAGAATCAGCAGAAACCGATAAAGCGAAATTATTATCATTGTTATTTAAAGCCTTATCATTTTCAGCAGAGAAGCATACTAAGCAAAGAAGAAAAGACATTGATAAGACACCGTATATTAATCATCCGATTTCCTTAGCAAATATACTTGCTCAAAGATGGGTGATAGATGAGAACGTTTTATGTGCAGCTATACTTCATGACACTATAGAAGATACTGAAACAACAGTAGATGAATTGCAGGAGCACTTTGGTGAAAAGATTACATCTATAGTATTAGAAGTCACTGATGATAAAAGCCTCGAAAAATCAGTCAGAAAGCAAAAGCAAGTCGAACATGCTGCGACAATCTCCCACGAAGCTAAATTAGTTAAACTTGCTGACAAAATTGCCAATATCACAGATATTATTAATACACCGCCTGAAGATTGGTCAAGAGATAGAAAAAAAGAATATTTTGAATGGGCTAAAGCAGTAGTTGATAATTTAAGAGGCGCACATCAAGGTCTTGAAAAAGATTTTGATGAATTAATTCATAAAGCAAAAATAGTTTTTTGATTTTTTTGTAGATATTTGACATGCAAATTAATTTAGATAATCCATTTATATTACGTCGATTAAAGTTTATTCAACTAGAAGCTATTCATGAATCTCAACGAGATCAAACTACAACTTTTGCTATGCGAGTTATTTCAAATTTTAGTACTATTGGAATGAATGGCTCATCTTCTAAGATTTTAAGAGTAAATAGGAATATGAGTGAAGCAGCCTATGGAGAGCTTAAAAAAGCAAAAACAATGCAAGAATGGATAGACAAAGTTACAAATGAGCATCCTATGCCACTTAAAGAATCATGGAAAGTATTTCAGTCTTTAGGTAATGATTTAACTACAGAGTATATTTGGAAGCATTTTGTTAAATACCCTATGAATACGATTCTTAAAACTGAAAATCAAAAACTAGATAAGCTTGGTTATAGAGATAACGGATTACCTAAGACAAGATATCAAGAAGCTAATATTGATATATTTTTATTGAATGATAGCCCTGAAAGATTGTGGTATACCCAAAGGATTAAAAATGACTAATATTTGGGTTGTAAATGATGAATATGTATCAGTTGGAGGATTAATTGGTATTCATTTAGGTTATATAAGTAAAGGTTTTGATATCACAAAATATAAGGTTGATTTCTTATCTTCTAATGATATTCACCAAAAAGCTGAAGATTTTTACGAAAAAATTAAAAAGTATCCTGGCAGCAATTTTTCAAAGAAAATGATTATTGATTCTATGCCATCTGAAATTGAATCAATAATAGATCAAATCAAGTATTCCCTTGAAAATAATACTTATAATCAAGAAATGAATCTTCCGGTGTTAAGCTGGCTTGATAACAATTTCGAAGAGCATGAGTACTTTGAAGACGAAGGTGAAATAGAAGTTGCGATAAGTAAATCAATGGCAGAATTTACTGAAAATATGCTACGAGAGGAATATGACTTAGACGACGATGAAGTGGTAACAGACGAATTAAAGATAGAATATACACGAGCTAAAATCAAGCGCATAGAAGAGGGTGATGAAGGTTTTGCCCTTTATGCATTTAATTCCATTGTATTTAAAACTGCAAAAAGTCATATTGTTCTGGGTTATACCTTAAGTGTTTTTTTTAATCCAGGTGCTTTACCTAGGCTAGATTGGGATAGATTTTATTTATGTGATGCTGATATTTGGCTGGATATTCATAACGATCCAGAGTGGATTACTGGTGCTGATAGTCTTTCTGATAAGGAAATTTTGTCTCTTTGGAATAAAAAAAATGATTAGTTTAAAAAGAAACTCTAGGGGCGAATTAGTTCCAGCAACAGGAAGAAGAAGTACGGAGAAAAGTTCTTATAAGCCAAATCAGACTAATGATTTTAAAATTAGCCGAAGTAAATTCAGCGACTTTCTAACATGCGCTCGATGTTTTTATATGGATCGAGTTTTAGGATTAGATGGTCCAGGCACTCCTGGATGGGCACTAAACTCCGCTACAGATGAGCTACTAAAAAGAGAGTTTGATGTATGTCGGGAACAACAAATACCACATCGCTTATTTAAGAGGAATGGTCTTGAGCATGTAGTTCCATTTCAACATAAAGAAATGGATGCTTGGCGTGATGCTTTAAGAGGCGGAATTATCCAAAAGTTTGAGGATACAAATATTATATTAACTGGTGGTGTTGATGATATTTGGTTAGATACAAAGACCCAGGAACTTATTGTTGTGGATTACAAATCTCAAGCAAGCCTTCACGAAGTAGAGCCTGTCAGTTATTTAAATAATGTTTATCACGAAGGTTATAAGCTCCAAATGGATTTTTATAACTATTTACTTAATTGCAGAGGTTTTAAAACTTCATCAATATCTTACTTCTTAGTTGTGAATGCCGATAGAACTGCTGAAGGATTTAATGAGCAAATGAAGTTTTCAGAAACATTGATACCTTATAAAAATGATGTTTCTTGGATACCTAAAAAATTAAGAGAAATGATCAAGACTATGAATTCAAATACTGTGCCAGATTCACATGAGAGCTGTGAAAATTGTGCTTATGCAAAAGTTAGAACTGAGTATGATTAAAAATATCCGGAATCCGGATGTTTTAGTTGAGGAACGTTTATTTACCAGATATGAAAACAGTAGACTTCAGACGAAAAGCGAATGAGGATTTTAAGGAAATCCTGCCTTTAATTAATAAATTAATTCATCGGATAATATTAGCTAATAAGGCAGAAAAATATAATATTAATGGAGCTGAATTTTTAATGAGATTAAATGTGGATATCATTGAAATGTCTTTAGCTTCTGAAAGACCAATATTCCCAACATTAGCATTTAGACCTATTAATGATAAAAAAGCTGATTTATTGTATTACAGAATTAGTAGTGACTTTAGATCTAAACTATATCAAGCACTAGAGTAAATGGATAAAACACATAGATTTAGGTTACTTCTTGAAGATGCTATGCAAAAAGAGTGGTGCGCAAGTCTTTTTTGTACAACTTGTGGATGCCTTGAGTTTAGAAATGCAATTAAAGCAGGCTTTAATAGAGATGAAATATTAGATGGTTTAAAAGCTTTAGATGCTGAGTTTATTAAATCGCATTATATAAAAGAAGCTTTGGAAGTAATATTCCAAGACATTTCATTATTTGGAACTTGGTATGATTTAGTGGGTGATTTAAAGGGTTCAGCTGTAGGAATTTTTCTAGAAGATTTTTTGGAATTCAAAAGAAAGTCTGCTGAGTCTGATAAAGCATATAAATTACATCTGAAGGAATTTGAAGAACTTCAACATAAAAATAAATTAGAGAAAGAAAGAGCTAAAGCTCAACACAATATTTGGAATGCTTTGCGAAGAAAAGATTTAAAAGCTATTGAGTCAATGATAGCTAAAGGCATAGATTTAAATGAAACAAATGAAGAAGGTAAAACGATAAAAAAGATCTTAGGGGAAATGCATGGCAATCATTGAATTTCTTCTTTGGTTTGGTGTATTACTTATCCTAATAAGAACAAGAGCTAAATGGTGGGTATGGGTAATATTTATTTAGGTACATTATTAGCTTTAATGAAAGATAAGAAGTGAAAAACTTTCTTATATTCCTATTACATTAAATGCGCAGACACAAGAACATAGTCATTAATCTTAAAAGATTCAACTAAATGGAAGAGAATTTAGCAAAAGGATATACAAGACAGTTTATAGCTTGGTATAAGGAAGATCTTGAGACATGCCTTAAGAATATTGATGGATTAAAAAGTATATACGGTAATAAAGATAGAAAGCGATTTGAGAAGTTTTCAATTTTACATAAAGAGCAATATAAAAATTTCAGTCTAAACTATCTCTTAGGAGGATCAAATAGACATCCATTTATTGCTACAACTATCTATCATTTTGAAAATGAAAGATATAATGATTGGAGAGAAAATCATCTCCTACCTAGCGTTTTTATAATTCATTTCCAAAAACAACAACAAATTAATAATAGTGCCTATTCAATTAGTGAGCACACAATAAAAAGAATTTATCAAAGATCTAAAATATTTGATAATAAAGAAGTTGATCACTATTTAATTATTCCTGAAATGTCATATATACCAGTTTGGGCTGGATTCTATAGTTTTCTAAATATGCTCACTGATTCAGAAAATATTGAAATTGAACCAATTATTCCAGCTCCAAATGGATTATTTTTATGTGACACTAAGACTTTCCACAATAAGATTAAATCTGTTCATGTAAGAACCTATGTTGGAGATGAAGAATTATCAGAGACACAACTAAGTTTAAAAAAAGTGATGATTGAATCTTCACAATATCTTAAAAATAGTTTATTGGGGTTCCTGCCATGTTCAATAGTGTTTGCTAAACATCAATTTTTTATTGATTTTAAGTTATTGTTATATGGTTTAAGAAATCTATTAAAAGTATACTTACAAGAAATTCTTAAAGAAAAAGACGATCTGGTCTTATCTATATTTTATAGAAAAGTTACTGAAAAATTAAGTGAAACTACAATACAACAAATAGAGCTATTGGATACCATAAAGAAATATGGTTATCGTAAAGTAGCTGCAGAAATTGAGAGTCAGAGGTTAAGTAGTGAGTTCAGGAAAATATGAAAAAACAATTAGCTAAACTAACTAAAATTGAGCTGCGAGATGTTTGGCCACACGAAGCTTTAGATTTTACTAAGTGGCTTGCTCTAGAAGAAAATCTTGATGCTCTTAGCGAAGAAATTGGTATTGATATAAAGCTAATAGGAACTGAAGTGAGTGTCGGTAAGTTTAATGTCGACATATTGGCTGAAGAAGAAAACACAGGCCATAAGATCATTATTGAGAATCAATTAGAAGATACAGATCACGATCACTTAGGAAAAATTATTACATATGCTTCTGGTCATGACGCAAAAGTTATCATTTGGGTTGTTAGAGATGCGAGGGAAGAGCATAGGCAAGCTATTGAATGGTTAAATAGCCATACTGATGATGAAATAGGTTTCTTTTTAATTAAGATTGAGCTTTATCAAATAGACGATTCAAATCCTGCTCCTAAATTTGAAATCATCTCTAAACCTAACGAATGGGCTAAAACAGTCAAAACTAATTCTTCTGGCGATGCTATTAGTAATACCAAGTTACAACAATTAGAATTTTGGGAAAACTTTAAGGATTTTGTTAGAACTAAAGATACAGCAATTCGCCTACAGAGCTCTAGACCACAGCATTGGTTTGACGTCAGCATGGGGAGTTCAGAAGCTCACGTAGCACTTACAGTCAATACAAGGGAAGATTTAATTGGTTGTGAAGTATATATCAACAAAAATAAAGATCTTTACAACTTCCTTATTGAGAGAAAATCTCAAATTGAAAACGAGATAGGCGAAGTTGCTATATGGGTTGATGCTGCAAAAGCTTCTAGAATTAAAATCTCAAAAAAAGTTAATGGTATTTTTAATGAGTCTGAAGCAAAAGATAATTTTGACTGGCTTTATAAAAAAACAATTCTATTTCAAACTGTTTTCTCAAAATACTTCAGAGATTTTAAATCCAAATAGCTCTAACCGAGGGTCTTGCTTTAGAGAAACAGTATTTACCCACTTGCGTAAGGGTTAGGAATGCTTTTTTTATCGAGGTACCAGCCTACAAATTCTTCTTCTACACCATCGATTGAGTCTCCTCTTCTTCTTACTACCAGGTACACCATGCCTTTTTTATCTTTAATTTCTCCCGCAAATTGAGCCCAATAGTTTCCGTCTTCCCCTAAGGTTTCTTTAACAATTATTCTTAACAAGGCTAATTCATTACTTGTAAAGTCAGCACCATTGGCTATTTCATTAAATCTTGTATCTGTAATCTTTTTATTATTTAAAAGTAGCTCTGTAGCATATTCTTCACCAATTGATGATGGATGCCATTCATCTTCTGAGAATTCATGATCCAAATACTCATCACAATCCTCACCGCCATGTTCCTTATATAATTGTTCCTGGATTTTTAAGTTATTTGTTTTGATTGCATGAATAACTTTAGAAACGAATGTTGGGAATAAATTAACTACGTTATTCATAAACTTAGCTTAAATCCTAGGCCTCTATAATGAAATAAAATTAATATGAAGGCAAATTAGAGTTAGAAATAATCTTATTTACTATCATTAATATGAATTTTAATAGTATAAAACCACCCCATACATACCACCAGTTAATGCCCTTAGTTTTATGTTCCACATTCTGTTTTTTATTGTCAGGATATTTCTTTGATTTTAAGAGCTTTCTGGCAAAATTTTCTGCATCAGGAGAAAAGTATTTTTTATTGAGCCTATCTTTAATTTCTTCAGCGCTCATCGCTTTTATATTATCTTCGATTTCTTTGTCCATATTAACTTAAATCCCAAGCTTCTACGATGAGCTGCTGATCAGGGTCACACTTTGCTATTTTGGAGGTATCAATTTCAGATCGCCAATCAGATGGCATGACGTAATTGTCCCCAATAATTGTTTGCCCTTTATTTTTAGGAACATCTAAAGCCAGAGCTTCTAGGATAAATTGCGCTTTTGCTTTGTAATATAAAGGGTAGCCATTACCACCTAGATCTTCAGCTTTAGCTTCACTGACAAGATTCTCTATCCAATCTAACCCATGAAAACCGCCAGATGACCATCTAGCTAATATAGGCTTGCTGATTTTAAGCGAAGTAATATCCATACCGTCAGTAAACTTATAAATTTCAATATCAAAACCAAGCATAAGAACTCCCGTTTATAACTAACATTGTAGCCCTTTTTGTGTGGATATTTGGTATTACTAAGCGCACAATAAATACATGGAAAGCTACAAATACATCTGTCCTGAATGCAAAGAAAAAGCAGGGGTAGATATTGTCTATGGGTATCCCACTGACGAAACATTTAAGTCAGCACATGAAGGCAAGTTAGTGTTGGGTGGTTGTGTAAGAAATGTAGATATAAGCAATCAGGAATATAGATGTAAAAAGTGTGGATATGAATGGTAAAAGTAAAATATGACAATCATTGAATTTCTTCTATGGTTTGGTGTTCTTCTAGTTCTTATTCGTATGAGAGCAAAGTGGTGGGTGTGGGTAATCTTTATTATTGGTACATTACTGACATTAATAAAGGATAAGAAATGAAAAAAATATCTCTACTAATCCTTTTGCTTGTGCCCATGATAATTCTAATAGGATGCAGTAAAAGCAAACAAGAAACTGTAGATAAATGCCTTCTTCAAGCAAATAAAACATTTCCTAGTGACATGACACAAAAATCAATGTTTTTTCAAGGTTGCATGGTTAAGTATAAGTATGCTTTTAATGCTCACAATTGTGACAAAGATAAACAAGTTCATATGTTGTCTGAAATTTGTTATGTTAAGTATTAGTATGAGTAAAAAGACTGAGGAAATACAATCTAAATATTTCATTAATGGTCAGCCTGCTCGGGATTATAAACGCGAATTCCCTGGGGTGCTGAATACTAATAAGGAAGTTTTTGAATCTAAAAAAAATAAAAATAGATTTTACAAACTCAAAATAAAAAAAATAATTAACTATATTTACTCATCATTTAAAAAATGGGCTGACTTTAAAACAAGATCTGGTCGTTTTGAGTTTTTTGTTGGATTGGCGACAAGTGGAATTTTCTTCTTGTTCAATGCAATGCTTTTTATGAAGCTCAATTCATATGCTGCATACTTAAGAGATATGACTTTACCTCTTGTCAGTTATTTCTACATTCTCACTGCAATATTATTTACTTTTATGCAGTGCCACTCTCTTTTTGCGCGAAGATTAAATGATATATCTGTAAATCCTTACTTTGCTTTTATTCCATTCTTATTGGCATCTTCATATTTGATATTCAAATCATTTTTTAATATAGACTCTTACGGAAAACTAATATTCATATGTATTTTGTCTGTAATTTCAATTTGCATTACCTTAATAGTAAGTGAGAGTGATTAAAAGAGCTTTTAATTCTCTTTATCTTCTAAAAAATGAAAAAACTATTATCATCATTATCTAAAAATACGCCTCAAAGAAAATATCTGATTATTATTGGAGTTCTTGTTATTGCTCTATTTGCATTAGCTTATTCATATCAAGAAGTTAAATTATTTAATGATTTTCTCGTAGAGAAGTTAGATGAAAAGTTAGGGCCTCATAAAGGCTTTGATTCAAAATCACATAATAACCCTTGCTTTAATATTCCAAGCGGTCCTGAAAGACCAGTATTTGTTAATCGTGAAGATGAGATCAAAGCAACAGATTTGGTATGGAGAGAAGATTTTACTAAACTTCCTGTTGCAGCTAAAAAGCTAATCAGAAAAGAAGTGTCATCTGGTGTATCAGATTACCTTATAAATGTAGCTTTTTTCGATCTCAATAACGATGGTGCTGATGAGATATTTGTTAATACTGAAAGCTTAGGGGGCTCAGGTGGGCGAGGATTCTTAATACTAGAAAAGCAAAAGGGTAAATGGAAACAAATAGCCTTTTTTACTGGCAGTTTTATTATGATCAATCGTTGGGTGCCAGAGGGGTACGATGGTTATCATGTTATTGTCTATTGGTTTAGGGGTGGTGCAGCTGATACGGATCAAGTTGTCATGGCCTATAAGAATCATGAATATAAAGATTACAGCACCACACCCGTACCTTTGAATATTTTATATTCAGATAGCTTTCAGAAGATGATATTAGATTTAAATTGGATGTGCTGGGATTCCTGGAATTAAAGTATAGAAAACATGTCAGTCAATCAAGAATCAATTAAAAACTTTGTAAGAACATACCTTGATTTCAGTCACTCTTTATTTTTTATTAAAAGCCGCATAGCACTCAAAAAACATAAAAAACTTTTCGACTCTGGCGTCGTAAAGAAACCGCTAACTTACAGACAAAGAATTGCAGTAATACTAGATGAAAAAAGAAATTTAGTAATAGCTGGTGCAGGATCTGGTAAAACCACAACTATTTTAGCAAAAGTCTTATTTCTTATTAAAGATAATAAATGCAAACCAGATCAAATTCTCCTACTCGCTTTTTCTAAAGCCGCGGAACAAGAGCTAATTGCAAGGTTAAAAGCTAAGTCAGTATCGGGAGTAAAAGTTAAAACTATTCATGCTTTAGGTATGGAAGTCATTAAGCAGATTCAAAGGAAAAATCCAAATGTACTATCAACATTTAGTGAAAAAAATGACAAGCTAAAAGTATTTATCACTAAAATAATTAATGAAATACCTGCTGACCATGAATTAAATCAGCAATTAGCCCTTTATTTTTCAGAATACTTAGTGCCGTATAAGCCTATAGAAGATTTTGAAAGTGTTGAAGAGTTTTTATCTTGGCGAAGAATGAACTCTTTAATTACTCTAAATGGAGATTGGGTTAAAAGTCATGGTGAGTTAGTTATAGGAAACTACTTGTATAGTAATGATATTGCTCATTCCTATGAGACAAAATATAAATACATTGAAAGTTATAGGCCAGATTTTCATATTACTGATACAGAAATTTATATTGAATATTATGGCATTGATAAAAATAATGACACAGCTCCTTGGATTGATCGAGAAAAATATAACAATAGCATCCTATGGAAAAGAAATATTCATCAAGAATATAACACCATTATTATTGAAATTACATATGAAGATTTTAAGACCGGCATCTGGAAAAATAAATTACATACTGCATTAAAAAATAATAATTTAAATTTTTATCCTAGGTCACCATTGGAAATTGTTCAAGCCGCTCAAATTATTGAAGATGGAAAAGTTTTCAACAGACTTTCAAAAGTTATTTCTCAATTCTTAACTTTTTTCAAATCTAAATCTCTTTCCGTTGACAAGCTTATTAAGCAAAATGCAAAAGATATTAGATCATTAACATTCTTAAGGATTTTTAAAGTTGTGTATGAAGCATACGAAGACGAATTAAAGGAAAGAGATAGTATAGATTTTATGGACATGCTTAATGCGGCAACTCAATACGTTAAGGATGGAAAATTCAAATGCACATGGAAATACGTCATTATTGATGAATTTCAGGATACATCATTCGCTCAGTATAATTTTATAAATCACATTCTAGCTCAAAACGTTGATACTAAGATGTATTCTGTTGGAGATGATTGGCAATCTATTTATGCATTTTCAGGTGCGGACTATCATTACATGACAGATTATAAATCCTATTTTGGTGTTGCTAATTTTTGGTCAAAATTTACAGGAAAAAAACAAGAAGCAACACTCATTACGCTAGATGAAACATTTAGATTTAATAATATGATATCGCATACGTCAGGGACTTTTATTCAAAAGAATCCAGCACAAATTCGTAAAACTTTAAAAGTTACTCCAGATAAAATAACAAACCAAATGTCTGTATTAGTTCATTGGGGTTCCGGAGATTCTGAAAAAGACATTTGTTTGTGGCTAGAAAAATACTCTCATGAAAAAGAATATAAAAAAAAGAATTTGTTGATCTTATCTCGCTATAGTTATAGCTATAAAGGTTTAAAGAAAGAGTTAATAAAACATATTGCTGAGTCTTGGGCAAAAAATGGAAAGGTTAGTTATAGCACTTGTCATTCATCAAAAGGCACTGAAGAAGATATTATTTTGATAATTGATATGACAGCAAGCTCACTAGGATTCCCAAGTAACATTATTGATGACCCAGTATTAGATTTAGTTAAAACATCAAAAGAGAATGAATATATTCATGCTGAAGAAAGGCGTTTGTTTTATGTTGCTATGACAAGAGCTAAGCATCATACCCATATCCTTTGTGATTCTGTGAATCCATCTATTTTTGCAATTGAAATTTCAGCAAAAAAGTATAAAACGCAGGTTTTCTATAATCATGAAGATTTAATTTCGTGCCCTCAGTGTAAAAAGGGATATCTAATAAATAAAACAAAGAATCCAACTAAAGATCCCTTTTATCAATGTAGCAGGGCGGATGTTTGTTCATATGTTGGAGTTGCTTGTTCGTGTGGAGGTTTAGTTCATCGAAAAATCCAAGCTAATAGTGAGATTGCTATCTGTACGAATAAAAAATGTACAGTTAGTCATGCTTTTTGCAAGGAATGTACTCTTGGAATAATGAAAGAAAGAAGATCTAATAAGGGTGCTTTTGAGCCTTTTATGTCATGTCACAGATATCCATTATGTAAATATTCCGAAAAAAAGTAGATTGAAATAATTTAGCATAATTCAAAAAGTCCTTTCAAAGCGACCTTCTAAATTAGGATTCATCAAGACTTAACCACTTGTAAATTCCTCTTAGGTTTATCTATAGCGTCTAATAAAGCCATAGTTTTTTCACTGCCTAATTGATCTATAGCTTGTTCTGAGTCTAAGTGACTGTAATGTTTCTCAATCATCTCCACACTAGTGCCCATTTGTTTACTTAATGTATGTATGTTGATCTTGTCATATAGCAAAGCAAAAGTAGCATAGGTATGACGAAGACTGTAAAAAGTGCGAGGTCTTCCTGTAAGTCTATCTATAAGTAAATTCATCATCTTTAAATATGCAGCAAACTGCTTTTCAAAGTTAATAGGACGAATGAGTTTTGCTTGTCCTCTAATTTGGCTAACAAATACTGATTTATGCCTAAATATCTCCTCAGTTGTTTGGTATTCAATTAAATTTGATAAAGGTTTGCCGTAGTTTCGTTTGGCAATATTATCCAAAGCTTCAATAGTCATTCGTTTAGCAATAGCAGTTCGCCTTCCAGTTTTACTCTTCTCAAAATGAATAACTAGTCTGTCATTGGTATAACTAGCATATTGAATATTTGCCCAATTTAAACTGAATAGTTCTCGACCTGGTCTTGCTCCAGTATCTAGTAATACATATATATAGTCTTTTAATAGTAGCCTTACCTGTAAGTTTTCTGTTGTGGCATCTCTTATCCAAAGATCTAAGCCTTTTATAAGACGTCTTGCTTCATTCATTGTAAATACAGGTCTTCGTTCTGATGGCTTACCTGTAGCTTGAAGTTTAGGACGATCAGCACCTTTCATATAGTTTCTAAGTATTGCCTCATCAAAGACCTTATTCAGTGCGGCATTATGATTTTTCATAGTGCTTTTGACAGGAATCTTTCGCATCTTATTAATACGCCACACACTTAAGTCTTGGATATCATCATAGGTGATGCGATCAATGAATTTAGTATGAAGGGCAGGGATTAAGTATTTGTTGATGACAAAGATGTAGTCTTTATAGATCACACGACCTTCACCTACACGCATTTCTTCTTCCATCCTTTTAATAGCTAGTTTAGCTACATCACGAAACAGTCTGGAAGTGGGCACTACATGAAAGCGTTCTCGCATATGTGCTTCCATTAAGATCATATTGGCTGATCGAATAGCAGCAGTCATATCATGTTCGCGAGTTGAACATCTATACCATTTGCCTTTAAGTAAGTATTTGCATTGCCAAACTCTAGTGCGTTCTCGCTGATAAATGATGAGTGAATTATCAACAACGATGTGAGTATTTTTTTCAATCGGCATTTGCGCAGCGTAAATTCTGAACGCCGAAATGGACAAGCAATTTATTTTTGAATTAAGGCCTGAGTGTCAAAACTTTTGACGGTGGTGTGCTTCGGTGTGCTTCAATTTTTTGGAGTTGTCGAATCCGTTAAAACCATTGCAGCATACTGCAGCTAGGGTAAGACACGATAAAATTTACAATTATTAAGAGTCCGCTGCTCTACCAGCTGAGCTAATCCCCCAGAAAAGAACATTTTACAGTATTTGTGGGCGTTGAAGAGGGGGTAGAACTTGGGATTTTGCCAGGGGTGGAATAGGGGTGTGTTAGAAAACATCCGGAATCCGGAGTTTATTTAATGTATACGGGTATTAATGAATCTTTGCTGAGCAAATAGGGCAGGAACATTTCCAAGAATGCACAAACCACTCAAATGCTTCATTCTTATTCTTATATTTCATAGTTATGTTATCAACGATTACACACAATCAGTCATTGCGGATGTATATCTTTGCCAACATACCGTATCACCCTGTTTACATACAAAAACATCACCGTCTGTCGTTTTTAAAACTTTGAGTTGAGTATTTTTGGAAGTTTTATGTGTTTTAAGTTTCTGCGATGCTTTAACTAATTGTCTTGATTTTGAAGGCATATATTTCCCCTTTAAATTTTATAAAAAATTAATAACATTTAATCTATTAATTCACCGCCAGCAAGTAACTTATTTTGTTATGTGAATCGTATTTGTCTGACTAACAAACTATAGGAATAATTCACTTAATATTGGCTAAGTAAATTCATGAAGAAAAGATTTAAAAAAGATTAGCTCTAAATGATTCAGGGGGAAGAAAAGTACATGGTTGGAAAAAAGATGAGCGTAAAAAAACACCTATGAAGGTGTTCTAAGTTGCTGTAATTATTACAGGCAGTTTAGTCAAGATGATGCACTTTTCTTATAAGTCGCCGAATCGGTTTTTCCAATTTTAAAAAGAAGAGCTAATCAGAATGCATACCGATTGTTTTAGCACTCTTCTATAGTTATTTAAGCTGCATTTTTAAAGTACACTTTTACACTACGCCTTAATTTAATGCTTTTCAAGTAATTTTTGTAGTTTTTAAGTTGTTACTCATTAGAGTTATTATTTTAATTAAACGACTGGTTTTTAACCGTCAAAACTTTCACGAAGGACATTCGAAATATCCGGAATCCGGAGATTTTTCTATCAAATCTCCTTAATTGCAGAAGTAATCACCCGATAAGAAGACTTGAGTAAAAAGACGGAAAGTACTAACCCTACTAAAGTATCTGCCCAACCATTGTTTGTATACCAAACCAAACCTGACGCAATAATGACTGCAAAATTATTCCTAATATCATTTCTTGAGCATTCCCATACTGAAGACATATTAATATCTTGATCTTTATGTTTCGTCAGTAAAAATAAGCAGGCAGCGTTACCAAGTAAAGCTATGAAACCTACAATGCTCATGACTTCAAATATAGGAATCGTGTGATTGATAATATGTTGGATAACTTGAAATAAAACAAATAATGCACCGACTAATATTAATAGTCCTTTAAACAAAGCCACTTTAGCTTTAGCTTGATTGCTCTTATAGATGACAAATAAACTTAAAGCATAAGTAATCGCATCACCTAAATCATCTAAGCTTTCTGACATCAAGCCTGTTGAATGTGACATCCAACCAGAACTAAAAACAATTAAGAACAAGAACACGTTAATCGCTAAAACGATTTTTAATGTTTTTGATTGATTTACTTTTAAGGCATCAACAGCACAGCTTTTATTTTCGCAACAATCTGACATTAGTTATCTTATTAAGTTGAGTTTTAGCTGCTCTACCAGCTGAGCTAATCCCCCAATAACGGATATTTTACAACAATTGTCCGGGTTGTAGAGGGGGTAGGATTAGGGATTTTGTTGGGGCTGGAATAGGGGTGTGTTATAAAACATCCGAAATCCGGAGATTTTGGATGATATTGAACTTTCAATAATAAAAGGGTATCTTAAAAGTATGAAAGCTGTTAAAAACTATTTAATTTTATGTTTGTTGCTTGTATTGCCTCTTCAGAGCATTGCAGCTAGCTTCCAGCTTGTCTGCCAGAACGACCACAAAACTTCAGTGACTACTGAAACAAAGATGAGTCATTGCCACCAAGCTCAAGCTAAAGAACATAAACAGTCTAAAGAAGTGCAAAGCCATAATGCTTCCCATCATTGCTTATCATTTTGTGCACACGCAGGCATGGCAGCATTAACTCAGGACACTGCTTTCGTATTCTCTCAAGATAGTGGCAACGTTTATAACGAGTATTCATATCATTACGATTCCGTAATTCTTCCTAGTATTCAAAGACCACCCATTAGCTTTTCTTAAAAAATAGTTTTAGGCTTTTTTTAAGCCTTATTTTCATTTTCATTATTTAAGGAAATCTATGTTTACTTTTAACATGAGATTATGGGCTATACCCTTAATCTTTTTATCAAGTCACCTAGCATTTGCAGCGCCTATGGGTTTTGAGGGTTCTGTGATGACAATGGGAGAGTTCAATCAAAATTGGCGTGAAGCCGGCTTTAATTATGCGATTACATCTCGTGATGCTTTGGGATTAATGCATCTTGAGTTTCGTTCAGATAATTACAAAGATAAACGTGAAGTCGATACACTTCATTACACACGCCTATTGTCTCGATGGAATTCAACCGATGCTCAAAGTAATCTTTGGCTGTTTATGGGATTAGGTGAGGTAAGAGGAGTCGCTAATAATCAAAGTTTTGATAGCAAATTTATTGCATCCCCAGGCTTTCAGTTTGATTATGAGACAACTCGCATTTACTTTGCGACCATTCATAAACTCTACCGAGCTTCAAATTTGAATCACGACACCACATCAATTCGTGCAGGTTTTTCTTTTTACGAAGCTGATTACGATCAAACACAGCCTTGGTTTATTTTAGAGACTAAATATATCAATCAGATCTCAGACAAGATTGAAGTGACACCTATGTTAAGACTTATTAATAAAAATATCTTTGTTGAGGGCGGTGTGAACAATAGCGGCCAACCTCGTTTAAATTTTATGTACACATTTTAAGGAGTTTTTATGAAACATTTATTATTAGTAGTTGGTTTAGGATTAACTTTAACAAGTCTCAATACTTTTGCGACACCATCTTATAAAGTCACTATGAAGGGTATGGTATGTTCTTTTTGTGCGCAAGGCATTGAAAAGAAAATGAAAGCCTTAAGCGAAACAAAAGACGTTTACGTTGACATGAAGAAACGTCTAGTGGTAGTTGAAGTAAAAGAAGGCTTAACTTTATCTCAAGATGTCATTAATAAAATTATTAAGGATGTAGGCTATGAAGTTAAAAGTATTGAAGTAAGCGAGCATCCTATAGAGGATATCAAATCAGGTATGGATAAGTGATGCCAAAAGATCATTTACATCCTAATCTAGTTAAGACTAAACATTTATCTTTGCTAACTTTATTTGCGTCGGGAGGCACATTGATTTGTTGTGCCTTACCTGCATTATTAGTAAGTTTGGGAGCAGGAGCAGTAATGGCTTCAGTGGTAAGTTCTGTGCCACAAATTGTTTGGTTTTCAGAACATAAGTTAGGTGTGTTTATATTCGCCGGGGTGATGTTATCAATCTCTGGTTTTTTACAATGGAAAGCAAGATCTTTGCCTTGTCCAAGTGATAAAGAGTTAGCGGAACTTTGTAATAAAGCTAGAGTAAACTCATTGAGAGTTTATTTCCTTTCAGTTAGTGTATTTTTGATAGGTGGTTTTATGGCTTTTGTAGCACCTTGGCTAGTAAGTTAATTTTTAAAGGAGAAATAATATGGAACATATGATGGGCGAAGCACATTGTTGGCATATGGTTATTATGTGTTTATTAATGACTACATTTTTAGTTTTAGGAATAGCATCTTTTATTAAGTATCTGTTCTATAGTAAAAAGAAATAAGAAATAAAATATAAAAGCCACTCTTAGCAGTGGCTTTTTTTATGCGTGGTGTGTTGTGGTGTGTTGTCAGATTTCAATACAGAAAAAACTTCTACTTCTGCCACAGTCAGGGTCAGCTAGGGTGATGTCTCTTGAAATCTAACTGCTATTAAGAGTCCGCTGCTCTACCAGCTGAGCTAATCCCCCAATAACGGATATTTTACAGTAATTGAGTAGGTTGTAGAGGGGGTAGGTGGGGGGATTTTGGATGATTAAGTTTTAATTGCAAATAAAAAAAAGCCACTCTAAAGTGGCTTTAATAAGTAACTATTAAGTTATGAATTAAATTTAATATTACTTACTTTCATATTCAGATCCAGGGTTAAAGCCACCATTACCACCAATCAATAATGCATCTGTAGGGTGAAATGGTTTAAAGTCAGGTTCTACTTCAACCTTATTTCCATATTCAGTGCCAGGATTAAAGCCGCCATTACCACCAATCAATAATGCATCTGTGGGATGAAAGGGTTTAAAACCTAAATCTTCTTCTGCGAAAAGAGGAACGCTCAAGAAAGAAAGTAAAAAAACAAAAGCTAATATTTTTTTCATAATACTTACTC
>Ga0208975_1000128_pt1 | contig 38828 bp, 49 predicted proteins | sample GreLakmeER78MSRF_FD_187700 | JGI IMG/M metagenome (GOLD analysis project Ga0208975, IMG submission 187700) | Freshwater lentic microbial communities from great Laurentian Lakes, MI, USA - Great Lakes metaG ER78MSRF (SPAdes) | ecosystem: Environmental > Aquatic > Freshwater > Lake | place: Great...
GAATGGAGCTGGACACCAGACGGATACCAAACCTCCGATCTTACCACCGGCAAAGGCTCATGCTGGCCACTCGATCCCGACTTGCCCATCTTCCGCATCCTCGAACTCGCCACCCACCTCCGCGAAGCCCTCCCAAAACCCTGATCCATTCTAACAAAAAACCCGCCCAGACTCATCACGTCTGGACGGGCACACAGCAGACAAAGCCATGCCAGCCAAGCACCTCATAGCACCCAGCCAGACCTCACCCTTACACGCCCCGCTCGCGCCGTGCAAGCCCCTCAAGCGTCCACCAGGACGCCCCCCAGGCAATCGACACGCCAGCCTCCCTCACGTCACGCCCACGTCACGCCAAATGCTCACCGAGATCGCCACCAAACTCCGCCTCAACAACGTCTCCGCCCTCGAACACCTCATCAAAATCGCCCACCGCAACCTCTACCCTCAGCCATGAAAACACTCGAAGAATACGAGCGGGAAGCGATCCCGCTCCGCAAGACAACAGCAGAGGCTCCAGGTCTTTGCGCAAGCTGCATCTTTTGGCGCGTCGCTGCCACCCAAGTCCAAGGTTGCCCAGTCTCCATGCAATGCGGGAAGTCGCAAATCATGGGCTTGGGTCTATCTGGTCAAGACGGCAAGGCCATCATCACTCCGGCAGGCTTTGGTTGCATCTGGCACAAAAACAGAACCACCACTGAGCACTGAGCACTGAGCACTGAGCACTGAGTACTGAGCACTGAGCACTGAGCACTTCCCCCACTCCCACCATGACCCACACCATCACCCTCCCCGACGCCGCCCAGGAAGCCGCGCGCCTCGAAACCCTCCGCCTCGAAGCCTTCACCGCCGACCTCCAAGTCCTCGGCTTCCATCCCGACATCATCGCCCTGCTCATCCTCTTCAAATACGAGCGCATTGCCTTAACCGTGCGGGATCAAGCCCGCATGCGGGATCTCCACGCCTTCCGTGTTCGCCATCGCCTCATCCCCATCATCATCACCCTCGCCGCCGACGCCACCACATTCGACTTCCACGAGGCCATCGTTCAAGCAGGCTTCGACTCCCTGCGCGATCTCCTCGGTCCAGGCTGGCGCGCCCTCAATACATGGTTCGCCAAAGGCAGCTTCGTCTCCAACCTCACCAACGACGAAATGCCACCACAACAAGACGCGACAAACTGAGCACTGAGCACTGAGCACTTGACTCCATATCCATCATCCATCATTCCACACCCACCATGTCACACCTCGCCGTTGCCATTCAAGACTACCTCCGCACCACAGACGACACCGCCGCGCGCATTGAAACAGACGCAGGCATTGGGCGTATGGCCATCGGCTCCATCATCAACGAAACCCAACCCCGCCCCGCGCGCATGGGCAAGATCCTCGCCGTCATCGGCCACGCCGTCGCCGCCCACTGGCTCGAATGCTACATCAAAGACGGCATCCCCGAGGAATGGCGCCCCCGTGTCCGCATCATCATCCACGATCTCTCCTTGCGTGAAACCTCAGCCCTTCCCGCCTCCCCACTTCAGCGCTCCCTCCAGCGCCTCGAACTCGCCGCCAAAGACAACAAAGAACTCGGCCAAACCATCGAAAACCTCACCAACTCCATCCTTGGAAAGGAGTAACGCTTCACATCAGGCGACGGCGAGCGTGAAGCATTGATGACACGACAGATGCCATTCGAGCCGTTGCCTGCATGTGATGGTTCTCCGGCCTTCCCACGATTTTGAAGAATGTGTTTGACGTAAAGCGCTTTACGTGTAGAATGTCGCCGTAACCCAAACGACAACCATGACAAACAACGAAATCACCAAGCGCTTCTTCACCGTCACAGACTCCAAAACCAAGGCATCCGTTCTTGGCGCAATCGCTGCCCACTACGGCATCACTAGCAAGGAAGCAGAAGAGGAAGTCACCGACAGCGAAGCCGAAAGCCTTCTCGACTATCTGACCGGCGCAGTTCGCACGGCAACACACCTGCTCATGAAGCGCCACAACCTCGCCTAAATGACCTGCCCCATCTGCAAAGCCAAGAATGTCACCGCTGCCCACATCCTCGGGCACGGTGGCAAAGGCGTATCTAAAACCATCTCGAAAGCCGATAGACTCGGCAGAAGCGAGCGCATGAAGGCTCTGAACGCCAAGCGACGTTCTGGGCCGGAGAGCGTCGAGCTGTGACACGGCAGCCGAGAGCGAACTCCGACAACACCAAGAATCTATGAAATCACCCCAGAAATCCAACACGCAACGGGCTGCCGTTGATCACCAGCGCCTTGTTCGGCCTTGGCGGTCGATGCGGACAGCCCCTAAAACCGGGATGCAAATCGAAGTGCTGGTCTATCACACCAATCGGCGATATGCCAAGAAATCGGAGAAGCCCGAATGGGAAAGCGTCGAACTCGCCCGATGGATAGAGCACAACGGCGGCGGGTGGACATGGAAAGGCATGCACGGTCAATTCCGTGGCTGGCGCCCACCTAAAAAGCTGATGGGTATTGCGGAGAAGTGCGCGGATGCGCTGCTCACGGCGGTTGATGGGAAACCCTGCCAGCGCCTGCAACTCATGCGCGGAAAATGGGAACGCGAAGAAGAAACGAACATGGGCGGATGGTGCCGTGGTGCCATCGTCGATCAGATCGTTGACGTGCTCATGGAATCTCTGCCGAACGGTGAGCTATGCCGCACTCAGGGCGGCGCGGACTCCACCTCGGATGCGACTCCGCCGCCCTGAGTGTCGAGCATCAGCGTCTGGTTCGTCCCCGTTGCCAAAAATCTTCAAATGTCGCTTGCGTCATAACCCGCTCCCCTCAAATCTCCCGCCCCGTCTCAGGATCAATCATCGGCATCGTCGCCCGTTCCTCCGTGTAAGTGCTCGCCGCCATCGCCGTGCTCGTATGTCCCAGTCCCGCAGCCGACATCTGCAAGCCTCCCACATCCCGCAACTGCTGCCCTCGGCGATGCCTCAGCATGTAAGCCCCGTGCTTCCCGTCCACACCGCGCACCCGTAGCCACGCATTCAGCGCCGCGTGCCGCTTGCGTGCTGCCGTTGCCGACTCCGCACCCAACAGGCTCGCATCCGTAGCCGACGCGCTCAGTGCAGAAGCCAGATCAGCAGGCAGCAGGCACGTCACCGGCTCCCCGCGCTTTGTCGCAGGCAGCTTCAGCACACCTACACCATCGCCCCGCATCGTCAAAGCATCCCGCTTCAGCCGCTTCACCGTCACAGGCCGCGCCCCGCTATAGGCCAGCACATTGAACAGCAGCCACAGCGGCAAGCTCGCATCCTTCAGCGCGGGCAGATCCCGCCAAACCGCCGTAACCGCCTCATCACTCAAAGCCCTGTGACCCTTCGGCACCGACAGCGACACGCTGAACTTTAAAAACTCGCGCAACTCCGGCAGATCCAAGCCCACCAGATACTCACGCGCATTCGCAAACACCGCCTTGGCGCACACGAGATAGGTCTTAATCGTCGTATTCCCCGCCATCTCCTCAGCCTTATCAATCCCAGGCAGGCCGCCATTCTCCAACGCTCCCAGCTTCAAGCGCGCTCTCAGCACATCCCACGCATTCGCAGGCACCGCCGCACCCTTCACTGTCCAGCCTTGACGGAAGAACTCTTGCCTCATTCGCACCCAGCCCAGCAACGCCGCGCGCGACATCACCGCATCCGTCACCGCGATCTGATCCGTCTCCAAACCCGTCGCCTCAGTCCACACCTTAGCCAGCCGCAGAGCATTCGTCTTGTAGTCAGGACTGCCAGACGGCACATTCGCCAGATACGTCTCGATCACCGCCGACAGCATCACCACTTTCTTCGGTGCCCGCATCGCCCTCAGCTTCTCCAGCTCACCCGATTGCAGCAACGCCACCCGCGTCCTCATCACCTCCGCAGCCCACACACGCACCGCGCTCTGTCCCTGTGCCCACGGGTAACGATTCGCCGTTTGCGTCCAGGTATCCCCGCACACATGAAACCGCACCACCCAAAACGGCTCATACACCGGCACATCAGGCAGCGTCCACCGCGCCTTCGATCTCACCTGTTTATAAAATCGCGCCTTGCCATCCTTCGTCGCCAGTAAGTTATTTGTCGTGCTCATAATTTAAAAACCACAGTTCCACTGAGTTCAAGATGCTCACGAAAGCGCTTTTCAATCTCGCGGCGCACAGTGATTTGAGTCTTTGCCAGCACAAAAAGCATATGAACGGGAGCCATTTGAAGCATGGCGCATTCCCGCATGACACTCGAAGTTGTAGGATCGTTGTCGTATAAGACCATCAGTTCGCCATTGGTGGCAAAGTATGAATCTAAAACCTGATGAAAGTGTTTCTCCGAAGTCTCTTCAATGTAAGATGAAGTCTCATTGGTGTAAACCACCTGCCCACCTCTCCGCTTCCAGTATTCAATCGCGCCACGAAAACGGACATGGAATGCGCCTGGTAGTATGTAAAGCACATCCGTCGCCACAGGCCGCGAGCCTTGGATCTTCAAAGGATCAAAAAGCCTTTCGTGTCTCGTTTGGGTTGCGCGGCAAAACATTTCAAATTGCTCATCATGCATCGCAATCACAAGGCTCTTATTCGGTGTCTGAATCGTGCTCATATTTCCACACAACTATCCACACAAACAAAACCTCCGCAACATCAGAAACCGCCAGACACCTAATTCACCCAATACCGGCATGCCAAAACCCTAGAAACCTCTTGCGTGCCTTGTGTTATCAAGCCTTCCAGCTCCATCCACCCAGTAAACCCTCTCAGTTAGAGAGGTGGCTCGGGGCGGGGTCGAACCGCCGACACTAGGATCTTCAATCTAGTGTTGGCGTGGTTTCAATGCCTGATAAATCAATGGTTTCAGGGTTAAATGCATGGTTTCCATACGGGTATCCATACAAATCTAAGGCTTGGTTGTGGCCTGCATGGCGGCGCGATAGAGGGGGCTGTCGATCTCATCCAACTCCAGCCAGGTGGGCAGGCTGGCGACTTTGCCATCGCCAGTATTGATGGGCACGGAGCGCAGACACCAGGCTTTGCCGGTGGCGGTGTCGATCCTGAAGACGGTGGCCACGCCTTGCTCATTGGCTAGACCAGGCTCCGTGCCAGCGGCTAATTGAAAGCGACCAGGCGCGCGCCCGTCTGGTAGTGGCTCACTGCCACTGGTTGCGGCCCAAACGGTCATGGAGAGGATGGAGAATGCGGCGAGTATTTTGGTCTTCATAGACCGAAAGGTTACAATGCCTGTCAAGCCCCTCGAATATAGGCTTATAGGTCATAAGCATATTTTGCCAGAATGCCTGACCGTGTTTCATTTTGAAACGCAACTCACAGCCCTGATGCCGCGCGGGTTTTAATCGCGGCGCTTCGTGTTCGGATGGCGGTCTGTGCCTGTAGTGCGGGCATCTGTAGGAGTTTGCTGCCTTCGGTGCTGAGCCAGGTGCGATAGCCTTCGCCAACCTTGGCTTGATAGTTCCATTCAGCCTCCGCGCCGAGGCTGGAGATCGGCACGGATTTGCCGTTGCGGGCGATGCGCTTGTTGGTGTCCGCCTCGGGCAGCTCCCAACCGCGCGCGATCATCACACCGAGCACGCGGCCCGCTTCGCTACTCTCGTAGTTCTTGACGGCGCGATTCCACGGCGCGCGCTTGAGATCGACAGGCTCGCCGAGAAGATTCAGGAACGGTCTGCCATCTGCCACCCAGCGGCGCGCGATGGGAAGCGAGCGAATCCAGACATCAGCGGCAGTCTCGGGTTTGAAGAGTCGCGGATCTTGCCAGGCGTCGATGTCCTTGAGGATGGTCGGGACGAATCCGCCGACATATCGAGCGGCGGCTTTGTTCAATCCGTCCACAAGTCCATTGGCGGTATCGACTCCGCCAGGTCCGGTGTCTTTGCCAAACATCGCGCCCAGTCCTTCGACTGCTGCCACGTCTTTGACTTGAAAGGCACCGATGGCCAGCGCGCGGAGGAAGTGGCCAGCATCGCCATGCTTGGCCCACTCGGCAGGCTTGTAACGGCGTTCATCGCCCATGCTGCCAATGGCCGCCAGCATGCCTGCAATGGGTAGGTTGCGATAGCTGAACTGCGTGACACTGCCATCCTTCTCGCGCTTCCAGAAAGTGAGCTTCTCTTTACGCGCGGTGCGTAGCTGGCTGATCTCATCCGCGCTGAGGTTGTTCCAGCCACCTTCCATGTGCCAGCCTTCTTCATCGTCGCCCTTGGTCAGCAGGCCGCGCAATGCGGTGTAGAAACTCACGCCGATGATCAACCCCACCACGTTGTTGGCCATGATGTAGTTGGTGCGTGCGCGTGAAATGTCCATGCCAAACACGGGCAAGCCAGCCTTTTGCAGCAGGTAGGTGCCAGGCACAAAGCTGCTCATGTCCGCCGCCCAGTTGGCACCAAAGCGGATGAACTTGGCACCCATCGCCGCGCGCAATGATCCCGCCACGAACATCATGCTCGTGCGCGCAAACTCCGGCGTGCGGTCCCAGTTCGCTACGTCTTCAGCGCCGCGTTGAGCGTAGCCAAACAACGAGTTCAGCGCGCCATAGACCCAACCAAAGAAACCCTTCGGATCATTCTGATAGGCCGCGATGTCGCCGAGTTCGTTGGCATTCTCCACGGTCTTGGGATCAAGAGCCGCGTCCAGAATCTCGCGCGTGCGTTTGCCAATCATGGCATTCGCCTTGGCATCGACTGCACCGCCTGCTGTCACTTCGATCTCGGCTTGAGCGCGGGCCGCTGCACGATCCGCCGCGCTTGGCACGATAGCACCATCGTGCAATTCAGGATTCAGCGCGCGCTCCACCACCATGGCGGTGCGTGTGCTGGCCGTGTTGTTGAGATGGTCCCAGGCCGACATCATGCGCCCCGTCCAAACGAGCAGAGCTCCCACGGAAACCTTGCCGATGCTGTTCTCGCGAATCAAGCGCTCGCCCGTGATAGCCGCGTTGATGCCTTGACCCTCCAAGGCCATGGCACTTTCATCGCCAAAGCGCTTGAGAAGGTTCAGCTCGCCATGCCGCAGGATGCGCCAGGCTTCATTGATGGCATCCGGCATCACGCGCCAGAACTCGGCGATGGCTTGCATGGATGCCGTGGCGTTGCCGCGCAGCAGCAGACCAAAGGCTTGAGTCATAGCGGTGCGGAGTCCACCCGTGGCCAGTGTGCTCAGCGTTTCAAACTGCGTCTGTGCTCCCGATAGCACCGACGCCACCCAGAAGTTGTTCAGCAGCTCTGCGCGCGAGGCTCCGGTGATGTGTTGCAGGGCGAGCAAACCCTTGAGCAATTTATCATTGCGAATCACGCCCTCGGGCGAGGCGTAGGCATCTTCAAAGATGTTGCGCAACCAGACACCTTGAGCCGGTGTCATGCTGCGGATGCCATACTCGGGGGCGATGGCTTCACGAAACATCTGACTGTTCATCATGCCGAGATTCAGCATGCGCAGCAGTTTGGGCAATGCGGAGATGATCTTGGTGCGGTCCTTCGCATCCTTGACGGGTAACAATCCCTCGCTCTGAAGGGCGCGCTTGAAGGCAGCACGGCGCGCCCGTTGCCAATGCTTATCCAGTTCATTGGTCAGGGCCAGGCGTTCGTCTGGAGTTAGCGATTGAAGCCGTTCATCCAGCATCAGGCGGCGATATATCTCCCGTTGCCGTTGCTTCTGCGAGGCGGGCATGTCGCTGAAGATTTGCACCCACGTCATGCCAGGGGCGATCTTGCCGCGCAGTTCATTCAACAGCTTCAGCAGCGCGGGCGAATCCTTGGCGAGTAGCGCATCCTTGGTGCGCTCAGCAGCCTTGGCTTCCTGCTCGGTGATTTGTGTTTGCCAGGCGTTCATCGCCTCTTGCAAAGCACGCCATGCTAGTTTGCGACCTTCGGTCCAGCTCGCCAAAGAGATGCCGCCATTTGCTGCCGCGTTGTCCCATACGGCCATCACCGCCTCACTGGCGCGACGGCGATCATTCAGCGCGTCCTTCATTGATAACGTGCGCTTACCACTGCGATCCATGCCGGTGGCGATCTCGGCGGTGTAGCCTGCTGCTTCAAAGCCGCGCTTCACCGCTTCCTTGGCCATGCCAGGAGCAAAGGCGGCGGTGGGCTGGTTGGGCATGAGTCGATCACGCTCCGCTTCCAGGGCGGATGTCTTGGCCGTAGCGACATCATGCGCAGCCTGCATCTCGCTGGTGAGTTGTTCGATTTGCGCGCTCAAGTCGGCACGCTCAGCGGCACTGGCGGCACGTTGGGCTTGGTTACCCGCTTCCAGAGTGCGCAGTCTTTCCAGGGCATCGCGACGACGAGCCTCAACGGGATGAAAATCTTTATCGAGTTCCAAATCAAACAGCATGTCAAACACGGCTACGCGACCCGCCTCCCAAGCCTCGCGAAAGGTTTGCGCCTCGGCTACCTGATCGACAAAGGCGCGCGCCAATACCTCGGCATCGCTGGCCTTGGTGGGCTTGATGTCCTTACCCTGCACACTGGCACCCAGGGTGCGCTTGAGGCTGGCGGCCAGTGCCGCGAGAGCGCTTTGTCTGGCAGGGGTGACAACGCGACCTCGCGCCTTGATCATGAGCGCTTGCGCGACCTCATCAATCATCTCGCCGCGCTGGCCTTTACCGGCAATGATACCGTTCACGGCATCGGCGATGGTGGTTCGCGGGCCGAGTCGTGGGCCGAGCACAGCGGTCAACACGCGCTCCACAAGATTGCTGGCATCTTCGGCGGAGAGATCGCCCGCACGCTGCACGGCCTCAGCTCCGGCTTTCGTGCCACCTATAAGGCGAGCATTCAAAGCCGCCTCTGCACGATCAATCAACACGTTCTCCGCTGCCAGAACGCGAGCATAGGGCAGCAATCGGGCATTGACGACACTGCGCATTCGCATCGTGCGTGCTGGATCTTGCGAGAGCGTTTCATTCGTCCAGATGGCGGCCATGCGTTGGGCTTGGGTGCGCGCCTGAGCTTGTTGCAATTCCGTGCCCTGTTTCATAGCGGCCGTAACTGTCACCAGGATCTCGCCAGCCGTCCAAACCTTCGCATCATCGCGCAATTCTACCGTGCCATTTCCATACGCGCTAATCGCTTGGTCTATAGAGCGATCACCAAGCCATTGCAGCGATTCCTCGCGCACGAGTTCATCCTCGCGCGTTTCATAAAGCTGCACGTCTTCATCGGGGCTGGCAAAGCGGGATCGTGTCTTGCGCATCACAGGGCCAGTCGGCACGGCCTTGGCGGCGCTATCGCTGAAGTTTTGCAGCGCGCCGATCTTCTCCAGGTAGCGCATGAGGTAATCACCGCCTTGCTGCTTTGCGGCTTCCCAGGCATCGGCGAGATACATCCGCACCGCTTCACCAAACCGCTTCACCATCTCAGTCATCCAGCGCGCCAGGCTATGACCGGCGCGCATAGCTGTGCGACCCATCTCAATCAAGGCTTCAGCAGCGGCGGGCGACATGAAGCCCGCTTGGAGATCGCGCTGGATGAGCGTATTTCTAAATCCACCGCCAGCCTCTCCCACCACTTGCGCAGCCAGGTCGGGATGCAGCGGCCAGGACTCCCAGCGATATTGCAGCGCGCGCAGTTCCTTAACCTTGCTTTGCACGGCAGCGGGATCTTTAACATCCACGCCCAGAGCGCGGGCTTGGTCAGGCCGTTTGCTGGCACCTTGGACAGCGGCGACTTGCTCGCTGATTTGCTTTTGGAAGGCCGTGGCTTTCTTGGCCATCGCTTCCATGTTGGCGATGGCCGAGTCATCGACACCAAACAAATCAAGCTGTGCCGGTGTGGCTTGCGTGCCTGCTTCCAGAGACAGCACCTTGACCAGATTGGCCGCCACTTCGGCGGAGTTGCCGCGCTGGATGGCCTGCACGCCTGCACGTTGCAAGGCTTCGTTGTTGGGCGCAGCCCGTGCGATGGCTACGGCTTGGGAGTCGGAGAGCTGGCCGTTCGCGTGAAGGTCAAAGAGGGCTTGACTTGCTTCTCTGCCGATTGTCCAGCCGTTGCGGCCAGGAGCGCGTGCGCGTAAGCCTTGCGCTTCTGATTCGGCGTCCGTGATACCGCTGTGGCGGAAGTAGTTGGCGAAATCTGCGATGGTTCCATGTCCGTCTCGAATGTTGAGTTGTGCGTCTGCGGTGATGGCATCCTGTAGCGTGAAGCCGTCCGCTTCTTTCACCACTTGCCCCGGTATTGTCTGCTCGCCCGTGCGCTTTGCAAGGTCAAAGCGATGGCGGCCTGATACGACCTCGCGCTGGCCAGTGGCACGCTCCCAGATGAGGATAGGGCCGGTGCCGAGGCGATCATACTTCCCCTTCAGTGGCTCGACCACGCCTTGATCGTTGGCATCGCCTTTGAACTGCGGCACATCCTTGGAAAGCTGGAGCGTGTTCAGCGGGATCTCTTGCGTTTGCAAATCTGCCAACTGTGACGGACCTTCGTTCAATGTTCCAGCGGCCATCAGTGCCTCAGCATCCTTGAGGGCTTGTGCTTTGGCAGCTTGAAAAGCGGCCTCGCTGTTGGGCGCTACTCTGCTGGCCATTAGTGCCTCAGCATCCTTGAGAGCTTGTGCTTTGGCAGCTTGAAAAGCGGCCTCGCTGTTGGGCTGCTGGAGAATCTGACCGTCTGGCATGCCTTGCAGGATGGGCTTTGGCAGGGGTTTGGTTGGTGGGGTATCCAAATCCGCCACATCCTCAGCGGTGAGATCGCCCGTGTGTTCTTCCAAGCCGGGAATGGCAAGGGTTGAATCCGTGGTGGGAACTTCAGCGGCGGGACTGTGTGGCGCTGGCGGGACATCTTGGCCGCGAAAGGGTAGTGATCCTGCTTTCACGACGGCACCACCTCCCAGCATGAGTGCGCTGAGGGCGAGCGTTTGCGGGGCGATGTCGGATAAGGCTTGTCCCACACCGCCAGGCCGATCATAAGGATTGCGCGCCTCACTCATGGGTTGACCTCGCGCATAGGCGTCCGCCTGAGCTTGTGGTAAGCCTTGGCCGATCTGGGTAGCGGTTTCTGTGACTAACTCGGTTCCGACTCCTGTAGCCAACGCGGCGGCTTTGACACCCACTTTACCGAGGGCGGACTTAGCGAGGCCAGTCAACAGAGGTTTGCCCAATCCGAAAATGATCTTACCCGCCCCAAGGCCAACCGCGTTACCAATGGCCTCCGGTCCAGCTTCCCACAGTGCCGAGTCTTGTGCCAGTGGTAGCAGTTCTTGATATGTCTGCTCGCGCGCAGGTTCGTCCCATGTTTCGCCGCGTGCCTGTCGTTGCTCGCCCACAGCTCTAAAGGCATCATCCAAGAATTGTGCTCCGGCCATGCGGTATGCGGCAGATCCAGCCCCCAGCATAGCCCCTCCTGCGCCGCCGACAAAACCTAACACACCGCCCGCCACTGTGCCACCGCCAGGTTCAACCGCCGTGCCGATCATGCCGCCGATCTTTGAGCCAGCAAGGCCGCCAGCTATACCGGCTGGAATGGCCGCTGCCATACTGCCAACGCTAAAACCGAGGCTCGAACCCGTGTCGCGGAAAGCATCGCCCGTGCTGGAGGCGTCGCCCTGTAGGAGGCGGCTTTGTGATTCCTGCTGCATCTCGCGGGTGTATTGCGCCTCCGCATCAAACGCGGCGCGCGCTCCAGGTGAATAGGTGTCAGGTCGTGACAGTCCTTCCGTAAGTCGATAGTAGGCGGCGGGTAGCGTTTTGCGCAGACCGCCAACCGCATCGCCGATACCGCTGAAGGCATCTCCAAAACTGAAGCCAGGCTTTTCTGCCTCGCGTTGCGCAGCCAGTTGGTCGTAGTAGCTGGCGGCGTATTCGGCATCTGCCTGAGACGGATGTTGATCAAAATCCACGTCATAGATGCGCCCGCTGTGTGGACTACTGACTTCGTAGGTGGGCATGATCTTATTTCTTTTTCTTGGCTCTCCACGCTAGGAACTGCTCATATTCGAGTTCCGCTTTTGTCTTGCGGTCCTCACCCAGTAAGGCGTCGGCAGCGGCGGAGAGATTGACCATCTTACTGGTCTGCACGGCATCTTTCTGAATGAGATCACCGACTACAGGGGCGGCGCGTTGCACATCGCCCAGAAGAGCGCCTACGCCGTTTTTGATGCCTTCAGTCATGGTGGGCAGGATACCGATACGTGAACGCCGTCCCGCTTCACTAGCCTGACTGAGTGCGTCCTCGTGCGCCTGCGTCGAGCGGCGCACTTCCTGCGCTGCCATATCTTGCTGCTGCTGCTGAGCATAAGCCTGAACGGCTGCTGACGGGAATTGTGAAAAGTGCTGCCGCAGTGCCGAGTCGTCCGCGTAACCACTCTTTCGGTAAGCTGTGACAGCATCCGCTAGACTGGCTGTTTTTGGATCAATAATGGGAGACTGATGATTTTCTGTCGGCACCTGTCCCATAGCGGTCGTGTCACCCTTGAGCTTGAACGTAACGCCGCTTGGAGTTTGACCGGAGGGAGTTGCTGCGGATGCGGAGGGTTGCGGGCCGCCTTGCTGGCGATCATCAATGCCGTCGCCATTGGCATCCACAAAATCGACCTTGCGCAACACGGCGTTGCCTTTGGCATCGGTGTGGACTTGATACGGTGTCTTGATGCCATTGGCATCGTCCTGCCACACGATGGTTGGCTTGGGGTTGTCGGCACCGATAGGGGTGATTTTGGCCGTGGTTTTGGGCGGCGGCGGGCCGGTGTCTTTCCAGGCTGGATCTCCCACGGTTTGCGGATTGGCCTCATACAGCGGCTCGCCCGTGCTCACTGCACCGTTGATAGTGGGAATGAGGACGTTGGTGCCAGGGCGATTGATGAAGCCCGCTTGTGGCGGTTTCTCGGCCTTGCTGGCGTTGAGGTATTTGGGCGAGCCGTCTGGATTCTGGCCGCTGAGAATGTCCCACCCTCCCGCTTGCGTCATGGTAAAGGGCGATGGAGCCGGAGCGCCCAGCTTACCAAGCGGATCGTTGGAATCCAGTGGGCTGAGCTGCTGCATCTGCGGTTGTGGCACCTCGGGTTGTGGCACCTCTTCAGGCAGTGCCATGAGTGGCAAAGGCCGCGCCTCGGGTTGCGCTTGTGGTTGCGGCATGAGTGGCATTGGCATTGGCTGTGGCTGTGAAGCGATCATTCGCATGGGTGCCATTGGCGCGGCGCGACGACCATACATCTCCGCGTTGAAGAGTGCGGAGGTGGCGTGCATGTCACCACGCCGCATGGCTGTCTCCAGTCGGCGCTCAGGGCCATAGCGACGGCCTGTAGGCATAGGGCGGCGATCACTCAACGGGCCGCCTTGCATACCCATAGGGCCGCGATCACTCAACGGGCCGCCTTGCTGTGATTGCGAAATGAATTGGGATAGGTTAGGCATACGGTTACAGGTGGGGTGGGTTTCACTGGTTGCGTGTGAGTGTAATCCTCATCGTCTTGGTCGCAAAGATTATGGATGTCTTGATGATCGCCAGGGGCGCAGCCACATGGAAATTGGAGGGCGGGATCAATCATGAGATGGAGATGAGGAGTCCACTGCGAAAGGTGGCTGTGGCAGAGCCTACAGGAAAAGAACCCGTCAAGCCGCTGCGCATTTGGGTGCTGTCTGGCAATGGATCGTTTCGAGTCTCCAGACCACGCCGAGGCGGCGGCGGAGTCAGCACCGTGCCGCTCTGTTGGAGCTGCCTGTAAATGCTGGCGGGATCAAGGATCTGTGTGGGCATACGGGTTAGACCATGAAGACTTTAGAAACGCCATCCGGTGGTTTCACGGTGCGACGTGTGAGTACTTTCTGCCCGTCTGGCGTGGTGGTGAGTTGGGCGGAATCACAGTGTTCTTTCCAGTCAACGTGATTCGTCGCGGGGATGTGACGGCGGCGGCCAGGGCGTGGCGGTTGACGCTCGGTGCCCCAGTGGGGTAGAAAATCACCGCCTTGGCCTGTGGTGTCAAAGGTCAGGCGCGAGTGTAGGCACTCCAGGCTACCATGAATGTTTCTCTCCACCCAGCGCACGAGCTTTGGCACGGGCACATTGGTGCGCAGCAGACGTTTTGGAAAGGTGTGCAGGCTCATGTAAGTCTTTACCGTGACCTCACACGAGTAGCGGCCTCCAGGCAGGTAATACACGTCTTCAAACAGGCGCGGCATCTCCACCAGCGAGCCGCCGATCTCCACCACCACGGGCAGCGTGGGATCTTCCCGCGCGGCGAGGTGGACCAGCACATTTGGCCAATCCTTCTCAATGGAGTAGGTATCCGTCATGCTGGCGATGGGTGTGCTTAGCTCCGCGTCGGTGGGCGCGCGGTGAAAGATGGCGCTGAGATGGCCCAGCGGGCCATTCTCCCACCCCTTGAATACAAAGCTGCGCAAATCATAACCAGCCAGCTTATCATAAACGAATGCCGCGCACGAAAGCGTGTCAATCGACTGTTCAAAAGTCGTCTCATTGACCGTCAAGGCCGCCTTGTTAAACAGGTCCGTGAGCGGCACATGATAGCGGAAACCAAGCTCGCCAGGGCGACTGCTCGGGACAGGCTGCACAAAGATGTTTTCTTGGGTGTCCATGCATTAGGCGGTGTAAAGATCCTTGCAGAAGGATGGCGGGCTAGTGCTCCAGCCTTCCAGCATCGGGTAAGGCAGTCCGTCCACCGTGGATATGTCGCCATCCACGGTGATGGGCACAGACCAAAAATTGGCCAACTGGTCAAACTGGCGCGGGCCTTGGGCCAGATCCGCGTCATCGCTTTCCACGCCGATAGTTGGGGTGATCACAGTGGTCATCGACTGCGGCACGGCTATGACGCCCGTGCTCACCACGGTGAGGTTGGAAAGCTTTCCACCCATGCGCAGCTTGGCGGGCTGACTTGGCGGTGAGCTGGTGAAGGCCGTGCCCGAAAGCGGCATGCCAGGCAGTGGCACCTCCACGCTGGTGCTCGGTGTTTTGAACTCGCCAGGCGACTTGAACGTTTTCGTTACCAGTGTCGGCTCGTTGGTGCAGTTCTCCACCGGCACGCAGATTTCGCGCTCGATGTTGAAGAAGTAGTAGGTTTTAGCCATAATCAGTGAGTGGTGATGACTTCAGCCAGGGCCACACAAGCGGCGTGCATGGCGTTGTCATCGAGTAGGGCGGCGCGATCTGCGGGATGATCCATAAAGCCCAGCTCGATCAGCACGGCGTTTGGAAAGGCCAGGACGGCCAGGGATTTGTGCTGGCTCTCGGATTCTGGTTTGATGCCTCGGTTGAGCGTGCCAAGGCTCTTCACCACGGCATCGTTGCACGCCTTGGCAAAGCCGCGATTCCGCTCGCCACGGAAGAAGGTTTCGCTTCCTTTAGCTTTGCCGTTGAAAGCATTGCAGTGGAGCGACACGAACACGTCGCACTTGTAAGCCTTGGCCGTCTTCACGCGATCCTTCAGCGGCGCGGGATCAAGGGCGTCTTTGCGCGATCTCACGACACCATAGCCCATGCTTTGCAGGATGCCGCGCAGGCAGTTCGCCCACTCCATCACGATGTCAGACTCATTGAGTTCCTTCTTCGTGGCGGGATCTGTCCACACGTTGCCGGTGTCGTAAAGACCAGGCGTGATGTTGCCCATGCCATGGCCAGGATCGAGAAAGATTTTCATCGTGATGGGTGAAGCGGTGCGGTGTGGATTACTTGCCGCTTGGCGCGATGAGTTGCCCCAAAGCGCGAGCGTCAGCGGCATCTTCAGGGGTGATTTTCTTGGCGCGTTCCTGCCGGTTGAGATAGATGTTCAAGCCAGCTTTGCCGGTATTGGCGAGCTGTTGTGTTTGCTCCGGTGTGGAGCACGCGGCGAGGGTGATGAGCGTGGTGATGAGAATGGCGATTTTCATGATGGGTCGGATGTGGTTTGGATGGGCTGGGTGTGGTGGTTGGGAAATTGGGCTTGGCAAAGGCGTGGCAAATGCGCCTTGATCTCCGTGAGCGTGAGACGGTTTTGCTCCTGAATGGCAATCGTGCTCACGGTTAATTTCTCCTGGCATTCGGCCATTGTTTTCTGGCGCGCGATGTGCGCGTTGATGATTGCTTCAGCGTGAGGGAAGCCCCACAGGCAAAGCTTGCGAAGCGTGTAGGCGATGACGGCCAGCCATGCCCCAGGGACGCCAAACGACTGCATCAGTGGACCAATGACGCTTTCCAAATTAGGAGTCGCAGCCTGCGCAATGGTGAGCAACTCAACGGCGAACATCACCGCCAATAGGGTAATGGATTCAAAGAGGTGAAAAGGGTTGTTCATGCGCGTTGTTTATAAAATGCTGCCCGCCGCGCCGTCTGTTCCGGCCAGTCCTGAGCTGCCGTTGTTTGCTGATGTAGCCCCTGCGTTTCCACTCGCGCCGCTTGCCCCCAAAAGTGCTCCTGCGCCTCCTGCGCCTCCTGCGCCGCCTGTGGCCGATGCTGCTACGCCACCTGCGCCGCCTGCGCCTCCGAGTCCAGCATCTGACACGAATGTTGTGCATGTCGCGCCGCCGAGGAGTTGAAGATTGCCACCGTTACCACCGTTGCCACCGTTGCGCCCATCACCGCCGTTGGCAAAGGCTGCGCCGCCGTTGCCACCGTTGGCTCCATCCTGGTCCAGCACAGCGGTCGAGTCACCACCGTCGCCCCCCTTCCCACCAGTGGCGTTAGCTGCATTGCCGCCGTTGCCGCCGTTGCCGCCGTTACCGCCGCTTAGGTTAGCAGTGTTGATTACAACGTTAGTAGCCGTGACTGTTCTGCCATAACCTGCGGCTACAGCGCTCTCAGCAGCGCTGCCGGTCCCGTCCGCGTCGAGTCCAGTCTCTCCTAGGTTTGGGGGATCGCCATCAGCCCCATTGGCCCCACCTGACGCGGTGGACACCGTTCCGTCAGCACCATTTCCGGCGTTGGACGTGTTGGCCCCCTTGGCTTCTAATAACCCCACTAGCGCCGTGCCGATGCCGGTAATTTCCACCGTTTTGATGGTGGTGGAATTATTCCCTGTCCACCTCAAGTCGGCGACGTTGATGTTATCCAGCGTCAAGCTGGACGAAGAGACAACCTGCATGACGAGTTGCCCAGTTAAGACATATCCACTCGCAGCGGGCGCTTTGATTGTCAGGCCATAGCTTGCAAGCGTTTCACTGACTAATCCTGATCCGTCTCCGTCGCAGTCGCCCAGCAACCACAGCGTGCATGGCACCCCGAGCGCTTCGAGCGCGTCTAGTGCGGCTTGGCTGCTGCGATACGGCAGCGACGGGTTATTGAGGGCTGCTGTGGCGTCGTTTCCTGTATTCAGCAGGAACGCGGTATTTTCATACGTCTCGCCGCCGCCGCCAACTCGTGGCAGGCGTGCAAGTCCGAGCATGTGACCAAGTCCAGCCATGATTCAAAGTGCAATAAGTCCGGTTGCCGTGGTGCCTGTGGCTTTCACGATGGTGCATGCGATGGGTAGGATCATGCCCGCTGGCACCGCTGTGAAAGTCACCGCCACACCAGCGGCATTCTTCACCACCACATCACCCGTGCCGCCGACGTAGATCGACCGCGCAGGCGGTGATAGCGCCGTGGTGTCGTGGGGGGTGATGGCAGCAAAAGCCCCGTTGGGAACCATGCCCGCGACAGCGGCAGCGATCTTACCGGCGAGAACCACGTCTTTGTCATTCTCCTGTGGGCCAGCAACTTCAAAGGTGGCAGCAGCGGCAGCGGCGGCGGTGCGGATGTGGGAGGTGGCGAGTTCGTTCATGATTTTTAGGAGGCTGAGAATCGTTTTTGGAGTCCGGCGCGGAGGTAAATTTGATCCAGCTCTTGGCCAAGCATGGCATCCATGTTGGTGGCCAGTAGGGTTTCCGTTTGCTTCTGGCCTTTGGCTCCGATGAGGATGGCATAAGCACCGCGTGCGATGGCCATGCGGAGGATGGCGGGGATCTGCAATCGCCGCCAGTAAGCGGTGTCTGTGACGGCGTGATTGGTGCCAGCCTGCACGGCTTCATAGCAATCTCCGGTTGTGGCATCATAGACCACTTCATTGACGCTGTAGGCGGTTGCGTTGCTCCAAGCCACCGTGGTGAATGCAGGACTCAAGGCGGCATAGCGAACCCAGACCGTGCTGGCCGTGGAGTTGAAAACCTGGATGCCGGTGCCGTTGGAATTGAAGCGCCACTCAGTAGGGCGCGGATTGATGTAGGTGTCTGGATTGTCCAGGGTGACATCGCGCACACTGCCAATGATTGGATAGCCGGTTTCCTGCCAGGACACGAGGCCACTGGTGACAGTCATGGCACGACTGTTTCCCAGCTCAGGCCATTCCGCCCAGTTGTAAGCGTAGCGCGTGGCGAAATTGAGTGCCTCGGCATAGGTTGCCTGACGTTGCGCGGCTACGGCTGTCAATGCCTGTCCGCCGTCCAGGGCGGCGACGGCTGAAAGCAGGGCTTTGAAGGTCACAGCCCTCATGCGGCAGCCTCCTGACGTGGCGCGCCGTATTTGCTGCCAGCGACGACTTGACCCGTGAAGCCAGAGCGTGCGTTGCGGGTGCGATTCTTCACGCGGCATCCAGGATTCTTGCGCAGGAACCACTCGCGTGAGTCTTTGTGTGTCCAGAAGTCGCCACGTTTCCCGCCCATCTCTTCGGAGCGCAGATACCAATACACATAAGCGCCAGGCTCGACCATCATCTCAATGCGTCCATCATTGGACTCGTCAATGAAGTGATCCACCGCGCGATCCACGCGGCCCATGGCTTGAAATTCTTGTTCAGCCAGCACCTTACGCGCTTCCTCCTTGTCATGCAGATGCTGAACCAATCGGCGGGCGTTGGAAGGTCCGACGAGTTGGGCAAGGTCTGCCACGCTGAGAATTGGCGAATCGCTCATGGTGAAGTGACGAAGGAGGAAGGCGTCTGGAGGGTGTCCAGGAGGTGTGTTCAATGCCGATCATAGCCGGTGGCAGGGGTGACTAGCCCTCATACCACCGGCCACAACCAACCGGGAGATTAGGACTCGGCAGCAGCGCGGGTGACGATCTTGGCGTGGTGCGTGGGATTGGTGTTTTGCAATCCACCGATGGCACGGATGAAACCATGATCGCCCGCGCCGTCTGGAGCGAGATTGGTATGCCCAGGCTCCAGGCTGCTGCGGAACTGAAGGCTCTCCATCTGCACGAGATGACCGTGTTGGATGTCGCCCAGGTAAATCAGCGTGCCGTTGGCGCTGGCATTGGCGCTGAGGGTCAGGCCGGTGCCGTTGCTGTTCACCGCGCTGATGGTGGTGCCAGCGGGGATGCCGGTGCCATAGACGCGCATGCCCACCTGAATGCCTGCGTTGCCTTTGTAGTCGGTGAAGGCCGCGCCGAGGGTGACAGCCGCACTGCCACTGGTGACGGTGGCTGCAAGGCCGGAAGTGCCGGTGTAGCTGCGCACGCCGCCCAGGTATTGCGAGGGCAGGAAGAACACTTCCGCGAAGGCGTTGACGTAGTGGGTGACAGCGTGCTTGATGGTGTCCGAGTCGCCGTTCTGGGTGTAGCGATTCAGCGGCAGCTCGGTTGAGGTTGGGGTGAACTTCTCGAAGAAGCCGTTGACGACGTTGAGGAGGCGATTGGTCACAAAGCCATGCAGTGTGGCAAAGCCGCCGCCGCTGGAGTTGTTGACCGCCAGAAGCAGCGCGTCGAGATCCGCCTTGGCGAAGGCACCGACTGAGGCGACATTCTTGATCTGTGCCGCTGGCGTGCGGTAAAGCGCGGGGATGCCTGCCTCGGTATCAATCGGAGCACCATCGTTGATGCTGTAGCCGAGGCCACGGGTGAGATCCGACACAGCGGAGCTGGAGGAATCGCGCGACTCCTGATCGGAGAGGCAGGTCAGCTCCAAGTCGCCCGCGACTTCGGTGAGTTTGTCGCTCACGCCTTGGGCGTATTCATCCGCCACACCGGCCACGTCGGACACGGATTGGGCGATGAAACCAACGCCGAGGTCGCGCTCGAAGACTTGGCCACGTCCGCCGATTTTGCCGCGATTCACGGATGGATCGGCGAGAGTGGAGCGGTTGATGGCCGTGCCGTCAGGGACACCGCCAAGGCGGGCATCCTGAAGTTTGTTCACGGGATCGTGAAACAGCATGGCGGTCAGTTTCTTACCCTTCTTAACCATGGTTTTGAAGGGTTTTTTAGCAACGTCAAGGACGGTCATGACATCGCCGAGGTCTTCATGAATGAGAGTTTGGGAGCGTTCAACGAGGGGCATAAAACGAGTGGGTTAAATTGGAAATGGAGTGCGTGTTTATTTGCGGGTAGCGGCTAACTGGGCGCGGATGAAGGCCGTTCGTGCGGCTCCATTGTTGGGGTTCTTCATCATCGCCTGCTTCAGGTCATCGAGGTTGGCGCTACCAGCCGGTTTTACCGGAGGGGTGGCGGACTCAATCATTTTCGTGGGTGTCGCGGCATCCGCACTTGACGCGGGTTTGGCGGCAGCTTTGGCTTTGGGCATCACCGTCATGTCGCCACCGAGCACCATTTGAGCGAATGCCACTTGATTCAGCATCAGCTCGTATTGAGGCATGAGGGACTTGATCGGCTTGAGCATCTTGGTTGCTGCCTCCTTAGCAGCGGTAAATTCTTTCTTGGCCTGCCAGGGCTTGAACATTTCAGCAGCGGATGCGGCAGAGCTTTCGGCATCCTTCAGGAACTGACGTTTGGCAGGCACGTCATCCACCAGCACATCGGTCCAGTCAGACAGTTCTTTGGCGATCTGTGCCGGAGTGATGAGCGTGTCATTGCCAGCGGCATCTTTAACGGTGGCACCTTGCGCGAGATTGGCGCGACACCATTCGAGATGCTTGCGAATCTGGCCCTCCATCGTGTTCAGGGCCTCGTGCGTGTCCGTGCCAGGCAGTGAGGGGAATGCGCCGCTGTTCGGCTCTTCTTTGGCGGCTGGAGATGCGGCCTTGAGCGTGGCGTTCTCGGTTTCAAGCGCGACTTTGGTAGCGGTGATTTTATCAATGCGCGACAGGGCTTTCTTTTGGGCCTTGCGCAGTTTGGCCAGTTGCACCTCAGCGATGTCTTCGGCCTTGATTTCATCGGCGGGATCGTCTTCGACCTCATCACCATCAGCGGTCTTGTCTTCAACGGTCTTACCGTCTTCAATAGGCTTGTCTTCAACAGACTTACCATCTTCCACGATCACAGCGTCGATCACGGGCTTGTCAGCCTCAGGCTTCTTCCACTTGCTCAGCAGTGCTGCCGCGCCAGGTGGGATGCCGGTGATTTTAGTGGCCACCATGCTCGCGAGAGCGCTACCACCACCGCCGCCGCCAGCTTCCGTTGCTTCTTTGGCAAGGCTGAAAAGGGGTGTTTGAGGGCGGCGCATGCGAAACCATACCATCAATTTGTTTTTGCTTTCAAATCTTACTTACTGCCACTTGCTCGGCTTTGCCCGACTTTGCGCGGCTTATTTCGCGGGATGCATCATGCGGACAACTTCCAGCATGAGATCGCTCAGGCCGCCTGCCTCTCCGGCGCGATAGCTCACCTCGCCACCAGGGACGCGATGATTCTCCAAGCTCTGCACTGCCGCAGATGCCTGAGTGATGCGATACTCGATGATCTCCAACACAGCGGCCAGGGCAGGATCTCCGGCGCGCTCGGCGAGCACGCGCTGCCAACTCTCGCGCATCTTCTGCATATCCTCGTGAGTGAGCAGCTTGATCACCTCACCGCGCGCCCAGTAGATGGGCACAACGGTGGGCGTGATGATACCTAGCAGGGCCTTGAGAAGAGTGCGTAAATAGTTTTTCATGATGCGGATTGAGCGGTGGTTTGTGGACTGATCATGCCTTGCCATCCCGTGGCTTTGAGCATGGCGAGAGGACTCTGTGAAAGCGGATCACTACCGCCTTCGATGCCGACTTGTTTGTTCTTTTCCTGTTCGAGTTGGAACAGATGTTTTTGCAGCCGCTCCTCCCAAACCTTGGCCACCATTGGATTGGCGCGCATAGTCGCTTGTCGCACGGGCGATGCTTTCAAATCGTCCTGCATCACTTGGGCGCGGAGTTCATGATTGACGCCAACAACAAAGGTGGGCAATCCGCCACTGAAGATGCTGGACAGGGCTGCTGCTTCTTCATCGTTCTCGATGCGATCCACCGCGCCATCTTCTCGCACCAAACGGTGTGCCATGGCTGGATCAACCGACTCTGCCGCAATGCGAATCATGGCACCACGATCAATGATGCCGCGATTGTCAATCGGCAGCAGCATGCTGGTGTAGAATTTGAGCTTTTGCTCGATCCAATCGAGCGACAGATCGCGAACATCCCACTCCACGCGGATGTCATACATGCATTGAATTTCATCACGAGTCGCGGAAACGTAGTCATCCGTGCCCGTGATGCGACGGCCAACAATCGTGGGCATGAATTGCTGGATGAGTTGCAGCGTCATGGTGATGAGCTGTGTTGCCGAGGCGAGCATTTCATCCGCGAGTGTTTGCTGCACGAGGATGGTCAGCGGCTCTGGCACATTCTTGGAGATGCGACCATACAGGCGATCCGTGGCGGCGAGAATCGTCTGCTCGATTTCGATGCTGCGACTGTCCTGCTGCGGTGGTTGCATCCATGCCATCATGCCCGCGCGCGGGCTGTCGATGTAAACGCCGGGCCCCAGTTTCGGCGGTGCCGATCCAGGCGGGCCAATCAAGGGCGGCAGCGTTGAAATGGAAGCGGCATTTGTGCGACTGTTCCACTGCGCCGCGATGGCGTCTTGATAGGTGCTGGCGATCTCAGGCACGCCGCGCGAGTCGAGCAAGTAGCGATCCCACCGCTCTTCCAGCAAGGCATGAAATGGGTAGTTGCCATGATACTCTTTGCACACCTCATGCTTGCCAAAACTGCCCGTGACTTTACCATGCGCAATGGTGCGATAAATCACCGGCACACCGTAAGGCGTCATCGCCTTCCAATACACTTCCACGATCTGGAAATATTTCAGCGAGGCACCGCTCCAGGTCACATTGGCCGCGCGTCGTGTGCCGCTGGCGGACATCACCCAATCCGCCAAGCCAGCCACATTCAGACACTTGCCAGGATTCTTCAGCACCTCGCGCAACCAGTCTTGATCCATGCCTTCCTCTTCCGCAAAGGCCATCAGTTGCACTTCGGTCAACCAGCGCGTGCGGGCGATCCATGGTGCATCGCAGAGCTTGCGTGTCTCGGGTGGATAGAAGACATCGACATAGGGTTGCAAGGCTTCCCAATACGGACGCGATTCCTTGATGCGCGGGGCGAAGTATTGCGCCTCCGGTTTGCTTTGGAGTTGCCGCAGGATTCGCATGCTCTCCGATTTCCCTGAGCGACCCATCTTCACCAGATCCTCATCCAGGATCAACAACGTGGCCATCAATGGCAGCAGGTTGTCACTCTCCAGATGCTCCAACACTTCCGTGAACGCGGCCTCTTGCAATGCCTGCTCAGCCTCGGGCGTCATGGCGACTCCGGCCTCCATCATCTGCGGGGCGGATTCGGCCAGGCGAATGGAGGCGTGCGCTTGTTGCAGCTCCATCAGTGTGACCTTGCGCTCTTCGAGTTGGCGCTCTTGCTTCCAGCCGCAAAACATCACCGCATGCCCATAGCTCTGACACCAGTTCGACCAATGCGTGGATTCGGTATCGACCTCATCACGCATGGCCGTCTTGAGGTAGTATTCGAGCACTTGCTTCAGCCGAGCTGCTCCGGCGCGATCTTCAATCCCGCGCCCTTCAATGGAAATCTTGGCCGACTTCAACGCGCGACGACGAACGGAAGTCCGTTCATTCATGATCGACAGCAGCAGATGCACGCGATGCGCCGCCGCATTCTCCCAGGGGGCCGCTGGATTTTTCGTGGTGCCGTGAACTTTGCCATCCGGTGTCTGCCCCTGCCACCAACAACGGCGTGCGTTATCCGCTGTCACCATGCCATCTTGGAACCATGCCGCCGATTGAATGGAGCGGTCCAAGTCTCCCAGCAATGCCTTAGCCTCCGGCATGGCGCGCGGTGCCAGATGGACGGGAATGCTATCAAGGGGGCGTGTTTTCATAAGGATTCAGTGATTGAATCCTAGACACCCTCCTTTGCGCTCAGAGCAGTCGCCACCGCTCGGCCATCATGCTGTGCTTATATGGCGGCCTTGTCAACCGCCGAACTCCCGCTACACCGAACCACGCTCGCCAAGGCTCACTTGTCGGTGAGCTTGGTGTTCTGGGGAGAGAAGAGTTCCGTTTGCGACGTTTCCCGAGCGATCCGGGCTTTTGCCGCGTGGAAGTAGTCGGGCGCGATTTCGCACGCCGTGAGGTGGACGCCGGCGTAGTGGGCGGCGATGGCGATGCTTCCGCTTCCCATGTGCGTGTCGAGCACGCGCTGGCCGGGTTTCGCGTAGTTTTCCAGCAACCAAGAGTAGAGTTTCACCGGCTTTTGTGTCGGGTGGACTTTCCCCGCATCGGCGTTGTGTTTGTGGATTGAATAAGTGAAGAGCCTTGCGGGCTTTTTCATTCGCGGACTCACCCAAGCGAGTTCACACCGAGCGAAGTTCGGCATCATTTGTTCCTTGTCCCATATGCAGAAGTATTCACTTGGCGGCATCTCGAAGTTATTTGCCCCCCAGACGATTTGATTTTGCGACACGCGGAATAGTTCGTTCCAGTATTCCGCAGGCGGTTTCGTGTTGTTCACTGATTCCATCCCCTGGAATCTCGCAGCGTGAACATCCTTGCTGGATGGTGTTTTTGTCACGTTCTTGAACCTTTCGATGCCGTAGGGAGGATCGACAATCGCAAGGTCGAAGTGACCATCTGGGAAGGTTTTCATTACGTCCATACAGTCAGCCAAGCGCAGATCCAAAGACCCAGAACAAGACGGTGCATGGAACACGGCGGGCGCGTCCTGCGTGATTTCGAGCGTGAAGGGTGCCGTGTCCATGACCTTATGCGTTATGCCCAATACCATCGGCGGACTTGGATGCGATCATGGCCAACAGTCTCTCGGAAGTGCTTCTTGAGGTGCGTCAGCGTCTCTCCCGGAGCGACTTGGATGCAGAAGTATTTTCCACCGCACCATCCTTCGGCGTATCGGTTCTTTACGGGCAGGCCGTGCTCCATCATGTATGCCTGATTCCGATTAAACTCCGAAGGGCATAACCCAGCATCGCTGCCAACCTGCGGTTGTCCTTCTGTTTGGTTTTTGGTATTTGTCATTTTGTTCCTTCGGTTGAGCCACCCGCCGCGCAGGTGGCAGGATTTAAGCGTTCGGCAGGCAGTCCTCGCAGGCTGCCCAACCATTGCCCACAGCACGGGCACCAGACCATCCGCAGCAGTCGCACATATTCTGCATCGGTGGCGCGGCCTTCACCAGCATCTTGCGGGCGTGGCCTATGTCGTCACGCAGACGGGTCACCTCCTCATTTTCGGGGCCTTTGTATTCCCGGAGTAGCCGCATTGTGGCGCGGTGAATGTCCTCAAGATGCTTGATCCGGCTCAGTGCGCGGGTTGCCCATGTCTCTGACCCCATCGGGACACCCATGTTTTGCAGATGGTCTAGCAAGCGGGTGAACTGTGCGTCTGGCTCGGTGAGATAGGCGAGCCGGTAGGCTGCGTCAGGCAGAGCTTCGCGCACTGGCAAGTCTCTGAATGCCTGGTGTCTCTCAGTATCAACCTCGCTTTTTGGGCGTTTCCAAGCAGGCCGAATCATACGCTGATCGCAATCCACACCCAGCGGGATGGACTGCGGAGGTTGATTGACTTCGATTGTAGGTATTGATAGGCTAGGCTTCATGGCTTCGATGGGTGTGGCTGCGATAGCTCGGCGTATGGCAGCAGCTCTGGAATCGTTTTTGGACTTCGGCCATCCGCGTTCGGATGCGTTCCTCCAGATCGGGCCATATCTTGCCGACACCATGCGGATCACCGAACGGCCACACATCTTCCCATCGCACGAATGGGTTGATTCCTACCGCCTCGGCGAGTTCACACTGCTTCTGCTGTTTGGACTTCCGCGTCTTGGGTTTGCGTGCCATACCTAGTCCAGGCAGCGCAACGGCTCGAAGGTTGTTGTTCGTGTTATTCATGATTTTTGCTCGCCGTTGCTGCTGTCCACGTTCGGCTCACGAATGGAGTCCTTTAGTGTCTTGAGCGTGCAAACGTCACCGTCTGCCAAGTGTGCATTTTGCCTCAGTGTAATTTCAATGGCATCTTTGAGCCTCAGTCTTTCGACATTCTCTTTCATCCACAGTTCGCGCCAGTAGGTCACTTGATCGCGCAAAGGACGGCGACGAAGCCGAACAATGGTCGTTTCTGGATTCATTGCTTTTTGGCCGCCCCTTCCGTCGCCACAGTTTTGACGTTCAGCCAATCGAGCGAGCCGCCAGGGTTGAACCATATCAGCGAGTGCCACGATTTAAGGTTTGAGCCATCGCGTTGATAGCAGTGCTTCCCCTCGCCAGCGGGATCGAGGATCGTGATTCCTTGGCTTCCGTCGTCCGGCTCGTAGTGCATCAGCAGTTGGTGCTCGCTGCCGCTCATGTTCAGACTTGGGGCGGCGATGAAATGCCAGCCACGGCACACTGGCGGCGGATAGACGAACGCATTTGCCACGATGCCGCACTCCTGGATTGCGTGCCATAGTGCGATTTGGTTCAGGGCTTTGTCACCATAGCGGGCGATGACCTGAGATACAGGGATGCCAAGAGCCATCGCGAGACACGTTTGCACGCAGGTCACATCATTCGGCTGAGTCTGCGGCACAATGCCGAGAACGGGCTGAACCATGCGCTGCTGGACAACGGGAGGGGTGCTTGTGGTCGTATTCATGATTGATCTTGGTTTGATTGATCTCTGGCTTCGATGGGTGTGGCTGCGATAGCTCGGCGTTTTCCTCGCGCTGTGTTTGAGTGTTATTCATGATCCTACTTCGGTTGAACCAACTTTTGTAGCGCCGCGATGGTGATGTCGCGCGGGTAGCGCCATTCCTTGAGCTGTGCGGGCTTGTGACGCTTGGCACCGTGGGCCATCCAACTCGTGATACAACGCTCTCCAAGGCCAAGGGTTGTGCCAATGTGAATCACGACACCACGCCGTAAATTCTCCGGCAGGCGTGCGTGCCAACGGGTTATTTTGTCTTCGAGTGTTTTCATGGTTTGGGTTTCAATAACCGAACACTCGCCCCTCTTGAGGCGAGCGAACGATGCGATGTTGAGGGTTGGCGATGATGAGGTAGCGAACGGTATCAACAGGGTCTTTCATGGCCCCTTTGCCGCCATCGGCTCCGGTCCATTGGGACAAACAGAACCAGGTATTTTTGCAGTTCTCGGCGATCACGAGACGCGGCGCGCGACCATTGAAATGATAGATCATCTCGCCGTTGTCTTGTGGCGCGATGTCGATGCGCTCTTTGTCGTAGCTGAGGCAATCATTGATCATGCTCACACCTTCGCGGATCGTGGTGCTTCCGGCCTCGGCTCCGGTGTCGCGGCCTGCGGAATAGAACCATAACTTATAGCGCTCCATGGCCTCGATCAGTGTTTCAGATGCGCCGTGCGTTTGGGTTTCCGTGTTACCTTCGCGCGAGTCCATGATGCGGCATAGAGCAGGAACTTCAATGCGACCCGTTGCGGATGCCCAGTCGGCATCTCCCGCGACTTGGCGCTCCAGTTGAAACAACTCACGCTCAACGCGCTCGATTTCTTCAGCGTATTCGGCGAAGCCAAGGCCCCAGAGTTTTTGCGCTGGCCCTGCTGCTCCATCCATCTTGGCCGCTCCTGATTTTTTTCTTCCATCCGCACTGCCGCCCTCATCGTGGATGGCCCATGCGCCAGGATTGCCCACGCCTTGCGCGACAATGTAATCGTCTGGCTGCGGCCATTCGCGCGCGATCCAGATCAACGGCTTGCCGATGGGATTCGGACACACCTTGGCCCAGATCATGAACCAGTTTCGGCCATCCGTGCAGGGATCGACCACATGATACCAGGTGCCGATCTTGGGCAGCATCTTGGCGGGCCTGCGATGGGCCGCTGGACACAGCAAAGGAAGCTGCACGCCCACCAGGCGCGTGGCGACACCATAGGCGCGCCATTTGATCTCATCCTGACTGCGCTTGATGAGATCGTTCTTCTGCGCCTCCCAGTTGCCGCCGTGTTTGTTGTCGTAAATGTGGTAATACATCACGGTGCAATTCTCCGCCGCGTGATGCTGCACGCGCGGCATCATCTCATAGCCAATGATCTCGTCACGGCGACGAATCGGTAGCAATTCCGCAGGCACTTCCACCAAAGTCGTAGCCTCAGCGGTGAGCATGGCTACCGTGCGCGAGTATCCATTCTTCGGCGTGAAGGAGATGGCGAGCACGCCTTGAAACAGCTTGGCCAGGATGGGCCGTAGATGCGTTCGCCAGGCTTCATCCAGCGCAGCCTGTTGTGCGCCAGGCTTCCATTGATCCGGTGGCGTGGCGAGGATCTTGGCGCGCGCTTCCAAGGCGATACGCAGGGCGGGAAGGATGGCATTCGATTTCTCCGCCTTGGTCATGAGTCGCAGGCGCGATGCCTTGACCCAATCGGGCGGAACCATTTCATCGGCCCAAACCGTGTCCGGCCTCGGGCCTTCGAGCGAGTTCACATCGCCGCCGCCGTAGAATTTAAACAGCGCGCGCGATCCATTTTCCAAGCCAAAAGCATTGTCTGTGAAGCCGTTGACCCTGTTGTAAGACATCTTCGTATTGGAGGTCTTTTTCGCCTTGCCACTCTCGGGCCGTAGCTCAATGGGAAGGTGATCGTAGATGATGCGCTGAGGCACCTCGCGCGATCCGTCTTCATCCAGCGACATTTGCCAGCACAGCCAGTCCGCCGATTCCACCATGATCATGGCGAATCTCTTGCCGAGGTAATACGACTTACCGGAGCCGTTGCCACCGAGCACCGCCAGCGTGATCGGCTCGCCAGGCTTGGAAACGCGCAACTCCGCCAGCCTCCAATCCGTCTCCCGCCAGATCACCGGCTCATAGCCGTGGCGAAACGGATCACGCTTCTCATCATGAATCTGTCCCGCTCGCTCTTGCAAAAACGAATCCACCTGATTGGCATCCATCACGCATGAGCGCGGCCCAATCCTCACCGTCATCGCTCCCACCTGATGCGGCAGTGACCAAGCGACTTCAAGCCGTGGCCAGATCGGATGCGGCTCTTGTTCATCCAGCAGTGGTTGGAGATGTTGGCGCAACTGACTCATGGCATTCTAAAATGAGCACGAAGTTTTGATAATGCCTTTTGTGGCGTGTCGCCAACTGCTGCCGCATTGCAATGCCCGCATTCGAGCATAGTCCTATCTCTGATTGATTCCCGTGATTCAAGCGTCCCATTGCACTTTGGGCACACTAGCTCAGGTAAAGCGGCTTTCTTCATCGCTTGCTCATAGATGCCGTAGAGCTTCAGAATGGCACCTTCCAGCGTGGCATCATTCGCGCGGCACAATGGCCCGAGTTTCTTGCTCCAAGCGTAAAATCGCATGTCTGGAGCTTCAACGGAGGAGCACCACAGGGACAGGTTGTAATCATGGTCACACATGATCGCGAGCGCTTCCATGGCGGATGGATTGGATGGCGTTTTCATCTCCGGCGCATGGTGACTGCATTGACGAGGTTGGTGGAAGCCAGGTATTCACTGCGCTTGGTGGCGTTCGTGCAGCCGACGAAGCCCTTGGCTTCACGCATGACGAAGCCGTAGCCGTCGTAGCTGACGAATTTGCAGCGGATGCCAGCGCGCTGCATGTCGTCGCGCATGCCGCGTGCCACTCGTAACTCACTGGCCGCGAAGGTTTTTTCTCGGGAGTAGATGCCCAAAGGCTCGGACATGAGGACGAAGCCAGGGCAGAGTTGCGCGAGCTTGGTGGAGTATTGCCGTGATGAGGCGTTTTTTGTTTTCATGGTGATGTGGTGTGTGATTTTTAGGAGGCAAATTCTTCGGACCAGCCATCATAAGGCTCATCTTTGGCCTTGGATGACTTGCTGGATTTGGGCGGCGCAGTGAACCTGTCCTCCATCTCAATTTGACGGTTGGCAGGATTGTTGCTGTAGAGCTTTTTGTTGCGCGCATCGAAGCGCGTGAAGTCTTTGTTGAAGCGCAACCAGATGCGTGAGTCATCGCCATTGCGGTTCAGGGTGAGCAACAAAATGGCGTGTTCCTCCCAATCTTTTTCCACGCGCCACTCCATTTTCTGAGTGCCGTCGAGATTGAACACTTCTTCGCCAAGGCCATTCAAAACCGGAACGTCCTCGCTCCAACAATCTGGATTCGCTTTGCGCTTGGGTTCCACCGTGCGACGGAAATAATCCTGCTCAGCTTCCTTTAGATCCTCCCAACGCTTGTAACGCGATGGCCGATGGATAAACGAGCCGTAATCCACGAACTTCTCAATTGCGCTGCCACCGTCGAAGTCTTTGCTGGTGGGTTCATGCCGTGGATTGGTTTCCGCGCCACGTCCGGCCTGTGCCAAGGCCACGAATATCAAGCCTTCCGAGCGCGCCAGCGAATGCATCGTCTTCATGACTTCAGCGATCTGATGGCGCTCTTCGCTCAGTCCAATCTTGGTCACAGCGGTGACGAGCTGAACATAGTCCAACATCACCACACGAATGCCGTGCCGACGCTTCAAGATGCGGACACGCGCACGAAGATCGGCAGTGCTTAAATCGGTGGTGTCATCAATGTAAATAGGTGCGCGAGACAGTTCTTTGTTGGCGCGCGTGTAATTCTCCTGATCGGCGCGACGATCCAAAAAACCCGTGCTCGCCTTACTCGTTTCGATGTTGTAGCCGCCATACATCAAGCGGTTGTTCAATCGCCGCTGGGACATCTCCAGACTGAAGACAGCCGTTGGAATGGATTGATCGACACCGATGGCCTTGAGCATCGAGACGAGCATGTTGGTCTTACCCATTTTAGGACGTGCAGCGATAACAAACACGTCGCCAGCCTCCAGACCAATGCCACCCATAGCACGATCCAAATCCGGCCATCCTGTGGAGATGCCGAGCACCTTGCCTTTGTTGGCTTGGAGCTTCTGAAGATGATCGTTGCACTCATGCACCGCGCTAACGATGTGCTTCGGTCCCGACCCCTCTCCTTTTTGCGCGCCCTCGATCACTGCAAAGACTCGCTGTTCACCGTTTTGCAGTGTCGTCAGGACATCCGCATCATCATCGTTTTTGCCGTGCTCAAATAATGCATGCAGAGCAGCGGTGTGCTCGGCGATACCCTGACGAAGCAACCACAGATCCCGAAGAATCTTCAGGTAATGCGGGTAATGCGCCGAGATCGGAACGAATGCGAATAACTCAGTGATTGCAGCAGGGCCTCCAACCTTGTCCAACTTCTCTGTTTTGCGCAGGTAGTGAGTGAGCGTGACGGGATCAACCTCAGCGCGCGGTTGCAATCCATCCAAGTGCAACAAAGCCTCGTAAATGGTGCGGTTTGCTTCGTGATAAAAGGCTTCAGATGGAACGCTCGCCTTAGTCTCAGGAATGCGCTCAACGGGATCTTGCAAGAGGCAGGACAGAACACCTTTCTCCGCTTCATCACTGAATGGCAGCGCGCGGTTGATCGTGCTGAGCAAGTCCTCTGTCGTTGATGCTTCTGGCTTCCTCATGGCCTACCGCCCCCCCTTTCTTTTTTTCAGCTCGCGATTGAGTGCGGCACGATTGACCGCTGGAACATCCAGCCAAGCATCGGGACATGGAGCCGTGAAGAGTTGCGCCCACGCTTCCTGCCAACCTTCTGGCGAAATCATTTCCTCGCCAAATGCTTCAAACAACTGCGCGCCCCCCTCTTCTTTTTTTTGCGCTGAAACGGGTTTCGGTTCACGAATCCAATTCATCGGATCGTCCGTGTAGCTACCACGGTTGAACCATGTGGCTGGATGTGGAACCGTGTCGGTGCCTTCGCGAGTGTAGCGAGACTCATGAGGCCACTTCGCTACCGCCGCCGAGTAGGCTCTCACGCTCGCCTGTAGTTCTAGCTCGGTAATTTCTCCACTCTTGAGAACCTTCACGATGGCCCGAATCGCTGCCTTCTTAGCCTCCTTGCGGGGGTAGAGCGCATAGATGGCATCTGCGAGTTTTTCGAGGTCAGGAAGTCCAATCGTATCTGTCCCCTTGGGGACTACAGGGGTAATCTCTCGGTTACTGGTTACTGGTTCCTGGTTACTGGTTACTGGTGCGTATTCCGATGGCGCTACGCTCGTAGTATCATGGCTATACGACTCCAATACGAGCGGCTTACGGCCCGTAACAACTCGTAGCCGCTTCGTGGTTTCATCGTAATACCGCGAAGGATCTTCAGCGAAGCTCTCGAACGTCGGTTTGGGTGCACCTTTGTTCACTTTCTCCCAGTGTCGGCATAGAATCGCCCACCTCGCTTGGATGCAGTTTTTGCGATAGTCCAGAATCATCTGGTCACACAACTCCGAACGCCACACTTTCGGCCCCGTTCCATTATCTGAAAGGGTGAAACAGCGTTTCAAAACAAAATCCAAAGAAACCCTTTGCTTGGGTGTCTCCACATGCGCCAAAAACTCCAATTCAGCACGATCATCGACAGGCGGTTTTTCGGTTTTGAGGTAGTCGAGAATGAGTAGCAGGTAGATGCCACAGGCGTCCGGTTTGAAGCGTGCCAGTGTGGCGGTGAGTTCGGAAATATGGAGGTAGGCGAGATTCATTTAATAGGTTTCTTGGATTACGTGTAACCGATGGAGGTGTCTTTTGGTCTTCTCGAAAGCTCGCAGTTTGGCGGCCTCGCTCCCAAGCGTGAAGGATTCCAAATTGAGTGTAGTGATCTCGCTGAGGAGATCGGGCGATAGCGTTGTGTCTTCGCGCAGAGCCTTCAGAACAGCCTTGGCGATGAAGGCTGCCGCTTGAAGCTGAGAGGCGTCAGAATCTTCCTGGAAGCGGATGCCGCGAAGCTGCCTTACGATCTCGGCCTGATCGGATGGGAGGCGCGCTTGAAGCTCGCTAAGCCGGAATAAGAGTGCATTGCCAATGGCAACCACTTCGTTGGCCTGCTCAACGCAATCGGTATCAATGAACATGATCTAAACCCTCCTCTTCTTCGGAGTCTGTGATCGCTGCCGAGATGGCGGCCTCTTCGCGGAGATTGACCAGCCCTTTTTTAAACAGCCACCACATCGCGGCGCGCCCAACATCGCACTGGCCAGGCATGCTGCGCCAATTTCTCCCGCGAATCCTGCCTTGATCGTCAAGACGCTTTAAAACATTCGTGGGCAGTCGTTGAAAATTCCGCCCCCCTCTTTTTTTTGGGGGAGTCATTGGATCGAGTCTCAGTGATGATGAGTGCATGATGTGGTTGGTGTGAGGTGAAGTGAAGTGACGCCTGGGGCTTTCCCTCTAGCTTGGCGTCAAAGCTCGGGGCATTTTAGTGCTCGGTGTTCGAGCCTGAATCGCCTGCGTTGCCAGCGTCTCCAGTGTTCGAGCCTGAATCGCCAACGGGACCGGCCTCGCCATCTGGCCCGTCGTTACCTCCAGTTCGAGCTTCTGGTGTTGGAAGCGCGGCGGCCTTTTTCTCTTTTTTGGCGCGGGCTTTATCCGACTTCTTTTCGTAAGCCTCAAAGCCCTCAATGGCGTCTTTGATCTCAGACGTTAGAGCGAATAGCTGCTCAAGCGTAACCGGCTCTCCAGTTTTCGCGGTTGGGATCAAGTCGCCAATAAGCGCCTCCGGCTCCGATCCTTCTGTTGTAATGGTTGCGCGATGGATCTCAACGCTATTGGCTACCATCAACGCGATGATCTCGGTGAATATCCGCTTTGGCGAGCCGATACCTGTCAATGTTAGAGTGAACGGTTTCATGTGTGTTTGCTATGTGTGGGTGTGCTGTTGTGCTTGCGCCTCAGCGGGATGCCGAGGCGAAAATCCGCCCCCCTCTTTTTGGGGAGAGCATTGCTCTGTAGAAAAATTTTCCGGCTGCTAATGGATCGAGGATGGCCAGACGCGCGCGTGTGCGCGACCCCCTCCGCCCCCATTGAGTCAAACGCGCAGCCCGTGATCAAGGCAGGGCGGTGCGTGCTTTTTGTGTGGAGAGTTGTATGGTCTGGCCTGAATGCGCCAAATTGCCCAGTAAGACAGCCGAAAAGAACTGGATTCATAATCCTATGACTCGCCTCCTTGCCCGTATTGAGTGTTCACTTGAACGCATTCACGCGACGGGGCGCCAGCGTCCAAAGGAAGCGCCGCCGCTTGTGGAATATTCTCCGCTGGTAAATCGATTATAGAGCCTCCCAGCTCAATGAACTGACGGAAGGCGCGCCGCTGAGGTGTCTCAGTCGTCTCGATCCTCACGATCATTCCAGGCTCGCCCGTCATCATGGCGTGAGCCTCAGCTAGAAGCTTATAATCCAACGGCTTCAGCTTCCCTTTGGCTGCATCTGCCATCATGCCGGGAAGCATAGCATCCATGACCAACTGCACCCGAGTTGCCTGCCTTAGCTTGAACTCTCGTATGGGCTCCACTTTCGCCGCAGCGATAGCCGAGACTGTTTCCCACGAGATACCAGACGCTTGGGCGATAGCTTGATACGTCATCCCGGGCAGCGACAGCAACCACGCGATCAAATCGACTAGCTTCGGGTTGTCCCGCTGCATCCGCGTCACGTCATACTTTCCACGCATTGACTCCGCCAGCGCTTCCGCCTTGGACTCCACAGGAAAGCCAAGCTCCGTTTTCTGCTCTGAAATCTCTCCTGACATTATAGGCCCTTCCTCCTAGCAAAAAAAGAAGGGGGCGACCCAGGCATGCGGGAAGGCAGTGACCACACCGCAGAAACCGGAATCAACTTCAGGCCGATGATCTCACGATGAGGCAGCAAGGCACGCATGCCGCCCTTGCCATCAGGCACCATCATTTTTAGCCAGCCGTAAACCGTCTTGACGTTCCGCCTCACTGCCGTTGCTACCTCGTCAGCCGTGGCGTGCTGCTCAATGGGACCGCCTAGCATGGCCTTGATGCCCTTTTCTGGCACCATCCACACGCCGGAGTCTTTCGACGCTCCAGGGATAGCCGAAGGCACCGCATCGAGTAGCCGCGACACCACCTCAGCCGCGAGGCCCGTGATCTCTGCAACGTCATCCAGACTCCACCAAGCAGCCGCAGGCCGACCAGGTTTCCTTTTGATAACACTCAAAGCATCAGCAGCCATAAAAAAAGAAGAGGGGCGAGGCTCAATCCAAGCGATCCAGGCGACTAAGCGCCCAGTTCGAGAAGCGAATCAGCAGCTGCGCAGCCACCGACAGCACCGCCCAGAAAAAAAGAAAGGTGGGCGCGCTCATAGCTTCAAAGCGACGAGTTCCTTTTCAAAGCGCTGCTCCCATCTCAATGCCTCGCGCCTCACGGGTAGCGATGGATTGAGCTGGCACGCCGAGCGACACACCGCGCGCAGGCTTTCCAGAAAGTCGATCCGCTCGCGAATCGCAGGCTCAGCTTGCACGGCGTCGGGAGTTGTGGGCGGGTTTGAAGTCATGCAAACACCATGCACAAAATCCGCCTCAGATACAAATAAAATCCATTTATCAAATTAAACTTGCATAGTTACGGCATGTCGTTATCATAGTTCGTCGCTCCACAAGGCGCGGCCTCGATCATCACCGAGCAAATCAAAGCAAACCACACGCAGACAAACCAATATGACCACCGCATTAGCCATCCGTCCCGCATCCACCAATCCCAAAAAGCAACGCCGCGAGGCCACACCCGAGCAAAAAGAAGCCGCGCAAATCCGCCGCCAAGGCATCAAAACCTTATGCGCCATCGTGAAAGCGCTCCCCATTGAAAAGCGCGTATTGCTCGCCAGCTCCTACGGCATTCGCAATCCAGAAAGCCGCGAGCTTTCCATCTACAATCAATGCTTGCTCGTCCATCAAAACAGCAGCGTTTCAATCGTGGGTGGATTCGCTCAATGGAAGAAACTCGGCCGTAGCGTCAAGAAAGGTTCCAAAGCTCTCGCCATATGGGTTCCATGCGCAGGCAATGCCCAGCCAGACGCCCCAGACGCCAATCCAGATGAGGAATCCAAGTTCTTCATCATTGGAAACGTGTTCGACATCTCCCAGACCGAAACCGAAGCCGAGCGCACCGCCCGCGAAGCTGGCGAAACCCTCGCCCTTCCCGCTTCACCGCTCGCCCTGCCATATCGTGGCGATGCCATTGAAGTCGAAGCCGTAGCCGTTCAAGTCGAAGCCCCAGACGCTCCCGAGGCCGAATCTTTCGACGTTCTCCCGCCCTCCGACGACTCCGACGAGTTCACCACCGAGGACACCGGCCCAATCCCCACCATCCAAGGCGCTTTCCAATTCTAAAATAAACACGGGGGCCGCGCATCCTTCACGCGGACAACTTCACCACTTCCACACCATGAACACTCCAGACATCCAATTTCTCCGCCACAAGATCACCAGCCGCAAATACATTCGCTTTGCTTCAGGCCCCGCTTTCCCCGTGTCAGACCTGCCACACCTCGCCGAGAATGACGGCGCAATGCGCGTTATAAAGTGGCTTAATAGTCTAGGCTCTGAGGAGCTTGCAAGCGAGGCTCTACCCGTCGCAGATGAACCTGAAGACGACAGCAGCGAGGTTGATCCTTGTGGCGATTCATTCCGCGCGGAGGGCTTGGCGTGAAAATACTCGTTGCTTGTGAATGCTCCGGCGCAGTCCGTGACAATCTGATTCGATTGGGCCACGAGGCTCTATCCTGCGACCTTCTACCATCTGAAACTGAAGGCCCCCATCATCAGGGCGATGTAATACCGCTGTTATCTCGTGACTGGGATCTAGTGATTGCCTTCCCGCCATGCACAGACCTTTGTGTCAGCGGTGCGAAGCATTTTGCAGCCAAGCGGGCGGATGGTAGGCAGCAGAAATCAATCGAGTTTTTCATGCGGTTTACCAGACTGCCACGCTTTGCGATTGAGAATCCGGTGGGCATCATGAGCACGGAATGGCGTAAGCCAGATCAAATTGTTCAGCCGTGGCAGTTTGGCGACGAGGCCACAAAAACGACGTGTCTTTGGCTCCAAGGCTTACCACTGCTAAAACCCTCCAACATCGTCAGCAAAGGCGCGCGACACATCACAGCGGGGGGGGCGCAGTCTCCCCGTTTGGTATAACCTCCCGCCATCGCCAAACCGCGCCAAAATTCGCAGCGCCACATTTCCAGGCATTGCAAGAGCGATGGCCGAGCAATGGACAAACTGAGCACTAACCACTGAGCACTTCCCCACTTCCCCACTTCCCGCCCACCATGAACCCACCCGCCTACACCTTCCAGCGCTCCAACAAAACCGGCGTGAAATTCCTCACCTTCCCCGACTCCCGCCGTATCCCCGTCTCCAGTTTGGCCGGCATGGCTGGCGATTACTCCCGCGTACTCGTCAAGTGCGAAACCTGCGACACATGGCAGCCCGCCCACCAGATGCACCCGCATCCTGCAGGCCCTAGCCCTCTCGGCCTCCAGTGCCACACCTGCCACGCACCCACCGCGCGCCAGCTCGTGCGGGAAGTCGCAGGCACCGCCCAGGACTTCGAGTTTTACCCCACCAGCGCGCCCATGATCGCCGCCATGATCCGGCATGCCCACCACTGCACTACTCAGGACTATAGCACGATAGAAAGCGTGCTGGATGTCGGCGCAGGCTCTGGCAAGGTTCTCATAGCCCTACGCGATGCCAAAAATCTCAACGTCACCAGCCTCTACGCCATCGAGAAATCCATCCCGCTCATTCAGGCCATGCCGCCCGATGTCATGATCGTCGGGACCGACCTCCAAGAACAGTCTTTACTCACCAAGCCCGCCGACCTCACGTTCTGCAATCCGCCTTACTCCAAGTATGAGGAATGGACCGTCAAAATCGTCAAAGAATCCACCTCGCCGCTGATTTACCTCATCATTCCGCAGCGCTGGAAAGATTGCCCCGACATCGCCAACACGCTCCAAGCCTCCGGCAAGCAAGCCAAGGTGATTGACAGCTTTGACTTTCTCGACGCTGAAGACCGCCCCGCGCGTGCTAAAGTCGATCTCCTTTTCATCAGCGACGCCAAAGAGCGTCCCAGCTATGGCCGCCGCCGCAGCTACGACAGCAGCGACAAAGAGAACCCCGCCTTTCAGCGTCAATTTGCCGACCAGTTCGCCGACTTCATCGCCGCGTTTAAAGCCTCAGAACCCACCGCCAAGAGCGCCGACAATCCCGCCAATGCCGCGCGCAAATTTGCTGAGCTTGTCCCAGGGGAAAGCTACCCCGCCGCGCTCGTGGCCATGTATCAGTCAGACCTTGCCCACATCCAGAAAAATTACATGGCCGCCAGCCGTCTCGACCCCGATCTCTTGCGCGAGTTCGACATCAACCCCGCCAAGGTTTGCGCCTGCCTTCTCCAGCGCCTTGCTGGCCTCCGCTCCCTTTACTGGCATCAGCTATTCGACCGCCTAGAATCCATCAACGCACGCCTCACAGCCGCCAGCCGCTCCGCGCTCTTGAACCGGCTCCATCGTCACGTCAATGTGGACTTCACCCTCGGCAATATTGAAGCCGTCGTTCTTTGGGTGCTCAAGAATGCCAACCAGCATTTCGATACTCAACTCATCAAGTGCTTTGAAGACCTCACCGAAAAATGCAACGTCAAGCTCTACAAGAGTAACCAGCGCGTGTTCGTGGATAAAGGCTGGCGTTATGAGAAGAGCGAAGAGAACACTCACTATGGCCTCGACTATCGCATCATCACCCATCACAGCGGAGGCATCAGCAGCAGCTCATGGAGCGGAACCAATGGCCTCAGCGATAACGCCTGCAAACTCCT
>Ga0208975_1000129_pt1 | contig 38700 bp, 57 predicted proteins | sample GreLakmeER78MSRF_FD_187700 | JGI IMG/M metagenome (GOLD analysis project Ga0208975, IMG submission 187700) | Freshwater lentic microbial communities from great Laurentian Lakes, MI, USA - Great Lakes metaG ER78MSRF (SPAdes) | ecosystem: Environmental > Aquatic > Freshwater > Lake | place: Great...
TGACCAGGGTGGTGTGCAAAGGGATTATGATAACGATTTAAGTTTGGCAGCAGATTTGCCGCCCGCTGTACCGTTAGACAGGTTGTGTGACGCGGCTAAGCGTGGGTTGCAGGATTTCGATTTTTTCAGAAAATATTATTTGGGTAGAGTTCCGTCACCATGGCAAGTAGAAGCAGCAGTCACCCTTGTCGAGTTGTTGGAGGCTGAAGAAAAAGAGTTCGTTGTGTTGAATGTGCCGCCAGGTGCAGGCAAATCAACCCTGTTCCATGATGTGGCTGTGTGGGCAATAGTACGCAACAGGGCTATCCGAGTAATGATTGGCTCAATTTCGCAGGCAATGGCTAAACAATACTCGCGGCGCATCAGAGAAACCTTGGAAAGACCTGCACCTATCCAGCCTGACCCCGAACTGGTTAAGAAAGGGTTAGCGGTTAACGCTGAAGGATGCCTTTCTATTGACTACGGTAGGTTTAAACCGTCTGATAAGGGTGCTTTGTGGCGGGCAGACGAGTTCATTGTTGAACAATATGACGGCAACGGGTTAGATAACAAAGAACCAACAGTCCGTGCATACGGTATTGACGCAGAATTCATCGGACACCGAGCAGATTTATGCCTGTTTGATGACGTTGCATCTACCGAAAACTGTCGGGAGTCTGTTGCCCGCGACAAACTTTTAGAAAGATGGGACTCGATGGCTGAAGCACGATGCGACCCAGGTGGTTTACTAGCGGTAATCGGACAAAGACTCGGTTCAGGTGACCTGTATGCCCATTGTTTAGCAAAAGTAAGTTACGACGTAGAAGAAGAAGACTACGATGGGTCAGATGTTACCTTGCCCGAACACATTTCAAATAAAGAACCCACTAAGTCATCGAAATACAAACACATTATTTATCAGGCATACTACCCAGATTTGGATAGCGGTCCTGCGTCACGAAAAATCTCTGCCCCTGCATACCCTAACGGACCTTTACTCGACCCTAAACGGCTTTCATGGAAAGATTTATCTTATCTGCGATACAACTCGCCAGAAAAATTTAGAATAATCTACCAACAAGAAGACCTAGCCGACGAAGCATATCTAATAGACCGCACATGGATAACAGGCGGCATTGGTGCAGACGGCGTACTCTATCAAGGATGCATAGATAACGAACGCCACCACGGAATCATCCCCCCAGGACTAGCCCCACCCGTAATCTCCATAGTTGCAGTAGACCCATCCCCAACACAATTCTGGGCACTCATCTGGATACTTTACCAGCCGACAACAAACCTGTACTACGTCATAGATATCGAACGAGTGAAACTTACAGCCGAAGAACTCCTCGGATACAACACCACAACCAGCGAATACTCAGGGATAATGGAAGACTGGCAAAACAGGTCAATGCAACTCGGCTACCCGATATCACATTGGGTAGTAGAAATCAACGCAGCACAAAGATTCCTGTTAGCACACGACTTCGTACGCAAATGGCAGGCACTACACGGAGTGAACGTACTCCCGCACACCACCACCCGCAACAAACTCGACGAAAACATGGGTGTAGAAGCCTTACTTCCGCCGCTGTTCCGTTCAGGTGCGGTACGTCTACCAACAATGCGTGCGAACTGGAAAACGTTAGCGGCAGCCGACGAACTAGCAAAATGGACCCGCGACAAAAAAAATGGTACAGACATCGTGATGGCATTATGGATGGCAGTACTTAACATCCCGAACCTCACCAACATGAAAATCCCACCACGACAATGGCGCCCCAGTTGGCTACTGAAATAGTGTATATTAGACGTAGTTGCAACTAAAAGAAAGCGTGCTGGATGAAAACCGCAGAAGAAATAGTATCGCTATACAAATCACGCCAAGAAACACAAGGACCTATCCTCGCGCAAATGCGCCGAGTCCGCGACCTCGCAAACGGTGACGTAATCGTACCACTCTCAGAACTCGACCGCAACGCCCGCACAAACGTAGCGAACCTACTAGTACAAGGATTAGACCAAACATCGATGCGAGTCGCATCAACAATGCCGATGCCATACTTCCCACCAATCAAAGAAGGCAACGAACGCAGCAAAGACTACTCACGCACAAGACGCAAAGCAATGCTATCCATTTGGGACACAAACAAAATGGATATCAAAATGCGTCGACGCGCACGCCACCTACTCGCCTACTCATCGGCACCAGTAATCATCAAACCAGACTTCAAAACACTCGTACCAAAATGGTCAGTACGAAACCCGTTAGACACATACCCTGCAGTATCAGACGACCCAGATAACCTCATCCCAGACGACTGCATCTTCACCTACCTCAAACCATACAACTGGCTAGTAGCAAACTACTCAGACAAAGTAGTCGGCAAACTCCGCATGGGCAGAGTACGTTACGACACACAATTTACAATCCTCGAATATGTCGACGAAGAAGAAATAGTTATCTGCGTAATGGGCGCAGAAAGCAACGTCGAATACACAATGGTTGAACGCCAAGGAATCGAAGTAATCGAACTAGAACGCATCCCGAACCGCACACAAATGCCTTTAGTAATCATCCCAAAAAGAATCTCGTTAGACATCCCACGCGGACAATTCGACGGCGTAATGGGAATGTACTACACACGTGCCCGACTACAAGCCCTCACAGAAATCGCTATCGAACGCGGCATCTTCCCAGACGAATACCTAGTAGCACGCCCAGGTGAAAACCCAGAAATAATCCAAATGGCAGAAGGCAAAACAGGACAGTTAGGTGTAGTCAAAGGCGGAGACATCCAACAGTTGCAAACAAACCCAGGCTACAAAACCGATGTCGCACTAGACAGACTCGAACGACAAGAACGCTTAGAAGGCGCAATCCCAGCAGAGTTCGGCGGCGAATCAGGAACAAACATCCGCACAGGACGCCGAGGCGAATCAATCCTCTCAGCAACAGTCGACTTCCGTGTACAAGAAGCCCAAGCAATCTTCGCACAATCTTTAATGGAAGAAGACAAAATTGCTATCGCAATCGAAAAAAACTATTGGGGTGCAAAAGAAAAATCGTTCTTCATCGCAGGAAGAAACGGAATCGGCAAAGTAGATTACGTACCAAACAAAATTTGGGAAACAGACTTCCACTACGTCAACTACCCGTCATCAGGCGCAGATGTCAACGGACTCATCGTAGGATTAGGTCAACGACTTGGCACAGGGCTAATGTCAAAAGAATCGGCAAGAGAAGCCGACCCGCTAATCACAGACCCAGAACTAGAAAAAGACCGCATCACAGCAGAATCAATGGAAGCCGCACTACTGTCCAGCATCCAAGCACAAGCCGCAGACCCTAACGGACCATACCAGCCAGAAGATTTAGCGTATTTAACAAAACTTACAGTAGAAGAAAACGTTCCACTCTACGAAGCAGTACGCCGAACAAACGAACGCGCACAAGAACGTCAAGCAACAGCAGTTCCAGCAGGTTCACCAGAAGCACAACCAGGGTTAGCGGCACCAGGAATGGGTGCAGAAGCACCAGCAGGACCAGCAGGCGGAGGAGGCATCGAAGGACTACTCGCATCACTTGGCGGACCACAAGCAGGAGCATCAGCACAACCAGGGACACCAGGTGGTGTACTTAGCCTCGCAGGGAGATTAGGTTAATGGCAAAACAATATCCGAACCGTTCCGATTTAAGGAACCCAACAAAAAAGTTGGCGGCAAAAGCAGCCCCAGGTCAAACTTACGGTGAAGCAGGCAAACAAATCGCGGCACAACAACAAGTACCGATGGCAGCATCACCACAACCAGTAGTTGCCCCACCACAAGCAGCAGTTGAACGACCACGCCCAGGACAATTCGGACCATTAGACAGACCAACAGAACGCCCAGACGAACCAGTAACAGCAGGCGCACCATTCGGACCAGGGAGAATGGCTCCGATGAGCGGATACTCAGGTGTACGCAACGGCGACCCAATACTCGACGAACTCAGAGCACTATACGCAGCCTACCCAAGCGAAGAACTCGCAGATATGTTGGACTCATATATCCGTGAAGGATACTAATGGCTGGTGTATTTAGCGCATTTGACCCTGTTGACGAAGACAACAACGACAAAGATGCACAAGCAAACATTGATGCACAAAAAAAGATACAAGCAACAGTAACCCCACAACAAGCAGCAAAAGTATCTGAACTTTATAAACAGAACGGATGGGTGTCGCCACGTGTCTTGTTAGACATGGCAAAACAACCAGGGCTATCAAAACAGGCTGTTGACGCTGTAGCAAAAATGGAAGCAACAAAACTTGCTACACAAAACGACCCAAACAAATCTGACCCTAAAGGCTGGTTTGATAGAAATATTTACAGCAAAGTAAAAGCCGCAACACGTTGGGGTTTCGCCGCACTACAACTTACTCCAGACCTAACACAAAACGTTGCATCACAAATATTTTCACCAAATGACCCAGAAGGCGCAGCAGGGGTATTTGCTTCAACACAACTTGGAACAATGCTCTCAGGGCAAGACTCAGGCGAAGGATTCTTTTTTGGTGGGGAAGCCGCTGTAACACAAGCACAAAGAGCAAAAGAGTTTCGTGGGACAATCAACAACCATGCATGGACTGTTGGGCGTGGCGCAGCAAACCTTGTGTTTACGCCAGGAACAAAAGAATACTCCCTGCTATCAGGCTTCTTCGACGCTTCCGTAAATATTTTTGCTGACCCAACTATTGTCGTTGGTCAAGGAATCAAAGCAGCAAAAGTTGTTGACCTTGCTGGTGGAGAAACAGTAAAAGGATTAATTGGCACACGAGCCATCAGCCGCAAAGTTGGAGAAGTTCTTTCAGAAACAGGTTTAGTTGAATCACAAATAATTCCAAAACTTTCAATAGCAGAAGCCCAAGCAGCAGAGTCAATCGCTCAACGTGGCATAGCGGGATTAAACAGTCCAAACGCTCAAGCGTTTGTCGGGTCAAAATATTTTCAATGGTTTGAAAGCAACGACAAAGCCCGAAGACTAACAGAACGAATTTCTGGTTACGCCAAAACTGCATCAGACAATCTTGTGATTCAAGCACAAAACGGAACAATGACTCCAGCGTCTGCACAACTTGAACGAGGCAAAGCAGCCGCAAAAATTATGGCAGATTTCAAATATCGCATTGACCCAGAAGCGGCAATGCGGTTAGCCGAAGCCGACGAGTCAATAAAAATTAAAGCGATAATTGGACAAGCATCAGCAGCGCTCGACCCAAGAACACAACAAAGTTTTTTTCCAAAACTTATTGGCGACGTAAAAGGTGTCGGCGCAACATCCGCAATTAGAGAATTAGCGAGAGAACGAGTCCCTCTTTACCGAACTATACGCAATGGTCGATGGTGGTCGTCAATTCCTACGGAACAAGCCATTGTGAACGGAACATCAATTGACCGTTCAAACGCCGTAAAAACTTACAGCAGATATCTAGAAGGTGTACGCGCCCCACAAAAAGCAGCAGCAAAATACGAAGAGTTTATGGGTAAAGCCGCCGTTGCTTTAAGCGCACCAGAAGGTGACCGCAATCTATTAAACGACAAACTATTTGATGATTTCATTGACTTGGTTAACGATTTAGGTGGTGGCGATAAACGTATTGGTGCAGCAGTTAAAGAATTAAAAGACGCAGAAAAAGCAAGAATAGCAACATATGCCGTTGATGCCGCAGGTCAAATTGACGATGGTGGCGCAATCCAAATGTTGAAAGCAAGCGGGATGATAGACCCAAATCAATTAAACAATTTTACGCCACCAGAACAAGACGCCTTGCAAATGATAAGTCCAACAGCGCTAGTTGAATTGGTTCAAAGAACATATGTTTTGCCAGATTTCAGAAAACTAAAACGTCTTACATCCAACCCAATTATGAAAGCGGCAATTAACCGAGATGGCAATCAGCGCCACATCATTGCTGCTGCCGAACAACTTCAACAAGAAGTTTGGAAACCATTCGTGTTGGCAACTGGCGGTTATGTTGTCCGCAACTTAATCGATTCACATATCAGAATAGCCGCCAACGGATACCAAAGTTTTTTTTCGCACCCATTACAATTTATACAAATAGCGATGAACCAACGTTTTGTCGGCACACTATTAGGTAAAGACGCAAAGGTCTTGACCTTTGAAAACATCTTCGATGATGCTTTCGGCAAAAATTTTAGCGCTGCTGCACAAGAAGTTTCAGAAGCAATAAATCTTAGCGTCTACAACCATTTAGTAGACCCAACAAACGCAAACCAAAATTTAAGGCGTTCACAAAACTTTGGTTTAGTTAACCGTGCCACCGACGCGACAGCGCACACAACAGGCTACGTAGACAATCTTGGTCAAATTAACGCAGACCCAATCCTAAGAAAAGTTGCCCAACTTTGGTCACTTCCACAAAATCAAAGAACCGCTCGAATAGTTGACTGGTTGCAGACAACAACCGAAGGCGGTGAAGCCCGCAAAAAAATACTTAACTATTTTAAAAACGGCGTGCGTGTTGCCGACCCTAAAGGTTCAGGCTCAACGTTTATCAAACTAAGAAACACGGACGACAACACACTTATCGCCGCATGGGTAGACAAATTAGCAACATCAAAAATTTCTAACGTACTAAAAAAAGATGTAGCAACAGGTCAAATCGATGAAGATTTGCGATTCATTTCATCATACAATCGTGTTCCATTATTAGAGCCAGTACCTTTTGGCGCACCTGGAGAATTCCAAGTTGCCGCAAGAAAAACCAATATTGATTCAGCAAACCTTTTTGTTGAAGACAGCATCAATCGACCAATTAAAGGACAAACAGTTGCACCCTCAAAACTTTTAAACCCAGCCGACATTCAACCAGGCACAGTTGTCCAACTAAGCGTTAACCAAAAAGGCGTCATCACCAATGTTAGAACAGTACAAGTCCCAGACCCTTTTAACCCAGGCAAATTAGTTACACAAACAAAAGCAGATGTTCAACCAATAGCAAAAGGCGTAGCGTTTGGCGACCCACAAAAAGACTTGTCGTTGTTAGGCAGCGAACGACTACGTGAACTAATCGATTTCAAAGGTGCACGCAACGAATTAGCACAAATGGTTAAACGTGCGGAACGTATGCAAGTTGACGAAAAACAAGACTTAGGCAAAATTGCTGGATTTATGAACTCGGCTGTCAAATTCTTCTTTAATGATTTGGTTGGCACAGCAACACAAAAACTAGAACGCTCACCTCTATACCGTCAATCGTTTTACAAAAATGTTGCGGATAACGCCTACCTTTTATCGGCGACAGAACAACAAAAACTACAAAACAACATCGTCAAATATGTAGACGAAATCAATATTGCAAACAACAATAAGCGTTTAACACCAGAAAAATATGTTGGCAACAAAGAAATATACAATCGTATATTCGGCAAAGTTGCAACAGGTGACGGCACATTAGAACAACTAGAAGAATTTTCATCCATCGTCGCACTTCAAGAATTAAGAGAAGTTCTCTACAACGCCGTGGAAAAATCGAACATTGAAGACACCCTCAGAGTTGTCGTTCCTTTCGCCACCGCTTTCAGAGAAACACTCAGCAAATACACTTCATACCTTGTAGAAGACCCATCACGAATCCGCAAAACCCAACTCGCATTCGACGCAGCAGACTACGACTCAGACAACTCAGACAACGCTTTATCGGGATGGTTTGCAGAAGACCCGATAAACGGCAAAAACGTATTCAATTTTCCTATTGGCGGATGGGCAGGGGCAATGTTTCAGTTCCCAATACAAGGCGCATTCCAAGTATTGAACTTGCCAGGCGGCGGTCCAGTCATACAAATTGCAGCATCAGCCATACTTCCAGATGTCCCTCAACTAGAATTTATTCGCAAAATGATTTTGCCATACGGCGAAAAAGGTGTATCGTCGCTCGCACCGCAATGGGCTGTTCGAGGCTTCGAAGCAATTAAAGGTGACACGGGAAAACTTGGCACAATTTACGCCAACACCTACGCAGAAGTAGTCCGCCACAAAATTCAAAGCGGAAGTTACAACACCAAAGATGCTAACGACATGGCAAAACTGTATGCTGATGCACGCCGCAAAGCACAAGTCCTCGCAGGAATGCGTGCCTTATTCCAATTCACAGGACCAGCCTCACCACAAATTGATTTTCGTTTAGAAACCGACGGCGGTGACATCATCGCATCATCACTCTCGCAAGAGTTCTACAAACTTAAAACGAAAAACCCAGACACCGCCGTATCAGAATTTATCAAACAGTTTGGTGAAGACTCATTTATCTACATGGGTCATAAAACTGAACCAACAACCAGCGGTATCGAACCAACCAAAGTGTTTTCCGATTGGGCTAAAGACAACAACGACCTGATGACACAGTACAAAGGCATTGCAGGGTTCTTTGCCCCAGGTGGGGATTCGTTTAGTTTTGAAGCCTTTAACCGTCAAATCCAAAAAGGTGAACGCAAACGTTTGACAGCAGAAGAAATGGTTGCCGCAGCCCAATACCGCATCGGCGCATCTATCTACCGTGAGAAACGCAACCAACTTGGTGCAACCCTCAACCAAGAACAACGAGACTGGCTAAGCCAATGGCGTGGATTCCTCAACAAAGAATACCCAGGGTTCCCAATTAAAGCCGATTTCAACCCAGGCGAATTCCCTAACTTCATCAACGATTTGCGTACAGCCGTAACCGATAACCGTTTAGCCGACAACGACGTAGCGAACGCAGTCAAAGAATATTTGGATGCCCGTGACCAAGCATTAGCGAACGCAGCAGCAGCAGGGTTCTCAAGTTTCCAATCACCAAAAACACAGCCTCTAAAGGATTGGTTGGCTAGTATTGCTGCAACGCTCGTACAACAAACCCCAGAGTTCGCAAGAATTTTTGAAGATAAACTTGCGGCAGAGGTAGATTAATGTCAATCAACGAATCAACAGACCCTAACGCACCAGTCACCCCACCGCCTGCTCAGGCTCCTATTATTGCGCCTAAGGTATCTGGTGGGTTAGCGCCAGATGTTAAATTGCCAGGTCGTAAAGTATTTTTAACAGCGCCGCAACTTAGAGAACTCAACCCACAAGATATTCTTGGCGGAACTGTTTCAGATAGCGGCGATGCCGCCACACGTCAACGTCAAGGTTTTGATATTTTGTTTCAAGGGCAAAAACTTTTAAATAAATCGGGTGTTCTCGAACGCGGACTATACCAAGACGAGGAAGCCGAAAGCGAACTTGCACGCATGGGCAAAGCCGATAGGGATTTATTTCAAAACGCTTTAGCATCACGAGGGTTATACGGCAAAAACGGTAGACCTCTCGGCGGAACAGGTTTTGGTACTGAAGACATTTCTATAACAAAAGAATTTATGCGTTACGCAAATGATTCAGGTTTAACGATTGATGCAGCCTTAGACAAATTTCTTGCAGAAGTAAAACCGTATGTAGCGCCTCGCAGAGTTATTCGCACCACAGCAAAACAAGACATCCGTTCCGTGCTACAAAAAACAACTCAAGAAATATTAGGGCGTAGCCTGTCACCTAACGAGATTGAAAAGTTTGTGAAAACTTATGAGCGTATGGAAATTACCGAAGCAATGGGTGGTGTTCGTGCACCAAGTCTTGCTGTTGCCGCCGAGGGACAGGTTCAGCAGCAGTTTGGTCCAGAAGCCCAAGCGGTTGGTGCTTTAGGTTTGTTTGACATTCTTGATAAAAAAATTAAAGGACAGGCATAATGGCTGAACAAAAACCGATGCCCGAATGGATTAAAAACCTTATTGTTCCTGATAGCACAAAACAATATCTATATAACCGTTGGTTGAATGGTGAAATTTCTGAAAAAACCTCGCCACAAGATTGGGGTGCAATAACAGATGTTATCGAATTCTTTAAGAATCCCCCAGCATGGTTGGCAAAAGATGAATTTGTTCCCGAAGAAATTGTTACAGAAAAACTTGACCTTGCACAAATAACAAAAGACCTCAAGGCTGCTCAAAACGCTTTAGATGAAGGCGTAACCAATCTTAAATACAAAAACGATGTTTATTCTTTGACAAGAGTTCGAGATGAACTTCTCCCCCAGTTAAAAGGATTAAAGAAGCAAGCAGAAAATCAAGAACGTCAACAAAAAACGGCGTTGCGTGTTGCTAAGTTTCAATTAGATAAAGCATCTGCTGATTTTGAAAGTGGCAAAATTGAAGAAAAAGAATTGCGTGACGCACAACAAGTTTTGAAAAAAGTGCAGGCTGGAGAATTGGCAACACTTGTTTTGCCTAAATCTGGTGAAGCGCAAACTGTAAGAGAAAACAAATCAACGGTAGAATTTATTGCAGATAAGCCAGCGCCAACGGTAACACCAAAAGTTATTGGTACTCCTACAGCGATTTTAAGTCAACAAGGTAGAACTTCGACAGTTGCTCCAATGGAAGACCGTGCAGAAAACGCACGATTTGCTGCCATGAAACCGACAGTAGCCACGGGCGCTGGTGCAGGAGCAGGTGCTGGAGCAGGTGCAGGTGCTGGAGCAGGAGCAGGCGCAGGTGCTGGAGCAGGTGCAGGTGCTGGAGCAGGCGCAGGTGCTGGAGTAGGCTCGGGCGTTGCCGCCGCCCCAGTAGTTGACGTAGCCAAACGAAAAGCATTTGTAAGCGCACAACTCATCGCCCGTGGTTTAGAAAACACCCCAGCAAACCGTGAAATATTACGCAAAGAATACAAAACAGCCGTAGCCGAAGGCAAAGCCCCAGAAGCAGCAGCGGTTAGCAACGCATGGGAAACAATAATTCGAGAACAATTCCCAGCAAAAGCATGGCTACTCGACTTAGACCGCACTAAATATCCTCAACTGTTTAAAGTCCTTAGCACAGCCATTGCCGAAGAATCATACAAAACACCAGAAGGCAGAGCACGTTTTGAAGCCCAATTAGAAGGCACAGAATTTTATAAAGAAATATCAACCTCAAAACAACTAAAAACCATTCAATCCCTTGTAGGCACATTAGGTTTTGAAGGCAGCGACTTTACCAAATTTGTGTCAGATTCCATCAACTTTGGATATGAAGGTGACATCCTCAAACAAAAAGTTTACGAACAAGTCTTTCAAAAAGATGACGCAAATAATTACATAAACCCAACAGCGTTGAAACGTGTAAAAGAATCTGCTGATTACATCAGAACACAAAACATTGCTAAATCATTCTTTGGTAATCCATCAGACGACGACATTGAACAAGTTCTGACAGGACAAATTTTACCAGCCGATTACGAACGTCAACAAAGAGTATTTGCTGGGCAACGTTATGGGCATTTGAAAGATTTGTTAGACCAGGGCATGACAATGAAAAGCATTGCCGCGAATTACAAAACAAGCGCAGCGCAACTTTTAGAACTTGACGAAAACGCTATTGATATGTCCACAGGCGCTTTTGAACAAGCGGTAAGTTTCGGTGAAGAAGGCAAGAAGCGTTTGATGACTAACAGCGAATGGGAAAAACTATTACGTTCTGACCCACAATACGGTTGGGAAAGAACTAATAATGCTAAGGATGAGGCACGTTCTTTGTCGGCTAATATTGCTCAAGCGTTCGGAAAGATTATCTAATGTCAATGACACCAGAAGACCTACAAGCCCTATCTGAAGCACGTGGTCGCCCTGTTACAGCACCTGTCCGTGATTTTACTGCCGAAATCGCTGCTGCTTACGCCCCAAAAGAAACCGCTTATGGGCTAGGTAGACAACCTGTTAGACAAACAGAAACAGAAGACGAAGAACCAGTCAGAACAACTAGTCGTGCAGTCTCATTTATCCCACCAGGCGACAATGAAACAGCCACAACCATCCTCAGAAAAACTCTTGCATTCTACGGATTAGATGACCCAGATTTAGTTAACGAAATCCGCACAGCCCTATCCAACCGCCTCATTACAGGCACATCAACAGTCGACGAAATCGGTATCCAACTACGTGAATCACCAGCGTTTAAACGACGATTTGCAGCAAACGAAGCACGCCGAGCAGCAGGCAAACCTGTCTACTCCGTTAGCCAAACACTTCTCTTAGAATCGCAATACCGCAGAAACTTACGTGACTCAGGAATGCCAGCAGGATTCTACGACGACCCCGCATCGCTACAAAACTTCCTCATCAACGACATTTCCCCAGATGAAATCTTGGCACGAGTGACACAGGGCTATCAGGCTGTACGCAACGCCGACCCAACAGTCATCAACGAACTAAAAACTTTGTACAACCTAGACGACGGCTCAATCGCAGCATTCTTCGTAGACCCAGCCAAAGCCCAAGACAACATCCTGCGTGCCGCCAGAGCCGCAGAGGTAGGCGCACAAGCCCGCAAACAAGCAGGCATAGCCCTAACAGCCACGTCCGCTGAAGAACTAGTCCGCCAAGGCGTCACCGAAGCCGAAGCACAAGCAGGATTCACCACCTTCAAACAACAAGAAAGCCTATACAGACCGTTAATGGGCGAAGAAGCCTTAACCCAAGAAGAAGCCATCGCAGGCACCCTTGGCACAAGCGCACAAGCAGCCCAACGAGTAGGCACACGCAAACGACGCCGCCGAGGAGAATTCGAAGCAGGCGGAAAAGTCAACCTACAAACAATCGAATAGTGAGATAGTTGACAACACCAAACAAGGTGTGTAATATCGAACGTGATACGAAAGTAGGAACCTACACAGAATCCCCCAGTCTGTGTGGAGCAATTCGGGGTGACAAATCAATAGCAGCCATCACAACCCTCCGTTGCGATGTGGGCAGAAACAGGAGCGTGCCATATGTCAGAGTTTGACAACTACGACAGCGAAGACCAGATAGAAGAATCCGAAACCCGAAACCCAGTTAGGGCAAGGATGAAGCAATTGGAAAAGGAAACCGCAGACCTACGAAAGCAGGTGGCGGAAGCCGAGTCAGCGAAACGAGAATTAGCATTTGTTAAAGCAGGCATTGACCCGCTTCAACCGATGTCAAAATATTTCGTTAAAGCATACGATGGCGACCTTAACCCAGATGCGATTCGTCAGGCTGCTGTAGAGGCGCAATTGATTAGTCCACCCCAGACTCAACCATCTGCGGATGAGATGCAGGCATGGCAGCGAACCAATAAAGTCGCCGCTGGAAGCCAAACATCTCAACCACCAGTTGATTGGGCACGAAGGTTAAACGAAGCAACTTCGCCACGAGAAGTAGAACAAATTTTGTCTGAGGCACGGGCAGCACAACAATAATATCCCCCTCAAAACAAAAGGAATAAATAATCATGGCAGGCGAAACCCAACTCTCGTCTCTCTCGGTAGACCAGGTAGCATTCGACCGTCTTGCGTACTTCGCATTACGTTCAGAACTCTTGTTCGACCAAGCAGCAGACGTACAACCAGTACAACAGGCAATGCCTGGAACTGGCGTCACATTCACCATCTTCGCAGACATTTCGGCAGCGACATCAACGCTGAACGAAGTAACTGACGTAACACCAGTAGCGCTCTCAGACAGCCAGGTAACAGTTACCTTGGCTGAATACGGCAACGCAGTTGTTACAACAGCAAAACTCCGTGGAACAGCATTCACAGATGTTGATTCAGCAGCAGCGAACATCATCGGATACAACGCAGGCGATTCAATCGACCAAGTTATCCGTGAAGTTCTTGCCGCAGGAACCAACGTCGTTTACGCCACAGGTGGCACAACAACCCCAACCAGCCGAGAATCAATCTCAACAGATGACATTCTTCACGCTGACGATGTTCGCAGAGTTGTTGCACAACTTCGTGGAGCAAACGTAGCAACCTTCAACGGTTCCTACATGGGTTACATCCACCCAGACGTGTCGTACGACTTCCGTTCGAACACAGACGTATCAGCATGGCGTACACCAGCGAACTACGTAAACCCAGAAGGTATCTACAATGGCGAAATCGGCTTGTTTGAGTCGGTACGTTTCATTGAGACACCACGAGCCAAAGTGTTCACGAACGCTTCAAACGGTACCAGTTCAACTGGTACGATTGATGCATACTGCACACACATCATGGGTCGTCAGGCTCTTGCTAAGGCTTACGCAACACAAGACGGTAACGGCGCTGTACCAAAAATCGTTCGCGGTAACGTGACCGACGTTTTGATGCGTTTGCAACCAGTCGGTTGGTACTGGCTTGGTGGTTACGGTCGCTTCCGCGAGGCTTCGCTTCGTCGAATCGAATCGGCATCATCAATCGGTTCTAACTAGTAGCACTTGATAAGCGACAGCCCCCTGCTTCGGCGGGGGGCTTTTGCTTTTGCTATACTCGTCACGTTGAAAGGTTTATATGTCTATCTCTAACTACGCCGAAAACAAAATTCTTGAACACGTAACAGGTACAACTGCTTGGACCATGCCGACAACTGTGTATATCAAATTGCATACAGGCGACCCTGGTGAAGCAGCGACATCTAACGCTGCTGGCGAAACAACACGCAAATCTGCTGCTTGGGCTTCAGCAGCATCTGGTTCTATTGCAACATCAGCGACTCTTGAATGGACTAACGTTGCTTCAACGGAAACACTTACGCATTGGTCTGCGTGGGATGCTTCGACTGCGGGTAATGCTTTGTGGACTGGTGCGTTGTCTTCGTCTGCGGCGGTTACTGCTGGTGACACTTTTCAAATCACTACACTAACCCTGTCCCTAGATTAAACATAGGGGATAACCCCTTATGACTACAGCAGTTACAGGTTTTAAAGAACCGTTTGTTGATACACGCCCGTTTTATCGGGGAACATACTTTCAGGTAGTACAACGCACAGCAACAGGAACGGGAATAGGTACAGACTCTGCGGTGCATGGCGCATCGCAAACACGTTTAGGTCAACTAACAGACTTCAGTTTCCCGTACCTTACGGGCGGTCGTTTCTATCTTGGTGTGCGTGCCGTGTTCACCATCACGGCTACAGGTTCAGGTTTAGGTACAGCATCAAGTAGTGCATCTGTCTTAAGACAAAGACAAGGAACAGGTTCAGGTACAGGTACTCAAACTGCTACAGGTTTGTTGACAATAATAAAAACTGCTACAGGTTCTGGTGTTGGCACTATGGACTCGACTGGGTTGCATATTGCACCACGAACAGCGACAGGTTCAGGTTTAGGGACAGCGACTACAACGGGTGTTTTGATACCAGTACGTACCGCAACAAGTTCGGGTGTTGGGTCGGGTATAGGTATCGACTTAGTTGTGAGTGTTCGCACCGCAACAGGTTCAGGCACAGGAACAGAAACAGCCGACTGGCTGCTGGTATCTATCCGCACAGCCACAGGTTCAGGCTTGGGAACATCGGAAAGTGTTGGCGCCCGTATCAATCGTCGCACCGCAACAGGTTCAGGCACAGGAACACAAACAGCCGACTGGGTTAAGTCACATATCTTCCGTGTACCAAACACATCAACATATGCTTTCGCACCAAAGTTCGCTGAAGGTAGTGACAGATTGTTTGCGTTCGCACCGCAAGGAATCAGGGCATACAACCTGTATAAACTAACAAACAGCACATATCAGATAACAGACCCACGCAGACCAGAACTTATATCAAAAGTGTATTACGGTGGGCATGACATTTTCTTAGACGACACAGAAGTAGCAGAACTAACAGCAGCAGGATACGGAGCGAGCATCACATAATGTCCACATTCAGCCCACCCACCGAAGACCTAGTTGTTCCAGTAATCGTCGGCGAATACATGAACGGACAATATCTACCAAAAGAACAACGTGCAGCGAACAGGCTAGGTACACACATCGTGGCATCACCGCGAGGCAAAAACGTGTACCTACTAACCGACAGTTCATATGTACAAAAGCAGCCATCAGATATGACAACCGTTACAAAAACATATTATGGTGGACACAACAACGAAGTAACAGCAGAAGAAGTTACAGCATTAACAGCCGCAGGATACGGGAGTTACATTACGTGAAACATAGGGAAACACATCCCAACTTGGATGTCGAAGGGTGCTTCGGATGCAGAGTAGCGGGAATCAGAATGGCAACAAACAGCACTACCTCACGTGGCTCTAAGGTCGCGGAACATAACACAACGGAACAAGGTTGGAAGAAAGATATGCCCGCATACAAACGGTTACGTGCTAACGGTCTGCAACCTAAACGTGTGGATGGTGCAGCAGAAGTAGAAAGGCGAGCACAAGAACCATGGCAAGTGGAGACGGGCATTCTACCAAATACCTGAACCTTGTCGGAGTCGATATACCTAAAGTTGGGTACGGCAAAATGGTTCAAGGCTTACGCCAAGCGCTATCCAAACACGTCACGTTTGACGACTTAGCAGAACACACAGTTTTTGCTTTAAGACCAAACATGATTAAAGGCTGGCACAAACAACAAACCCCGCACCTGTTAACAATGTGGGAAACAAACTGGTTACCACCAGAATTCTCAATGTATGTAAAAGAATTCAAAACAGTTCTAGTACCAAGTTTACATAACTGGGAACTGTTTTCCAAATACCACGACAACGTTCGAGTCATCCCACTCGCAGTAGACCGCACCATCTGGTATCCGCAACCACATAAACCAAACAAAAAATTTAAACTGTTATGCGGCGGCTCCGAATGGTATCGCAAAAGTCTGGATGTCGTACTAGAAGTATTCAACAAACTACAGTTACCCGACGCAGAACTTCACATCAAAATAGTTCCACCACATTTGTTCGCACCAAAAGATTTAGAATACCCAAACGTCATAGTCCATCGTGAATGGATGACCGTTGAAGAAGAACGAGATTTAGTATTATCTGCCGACGCATTTATATCGATATCCAGAGGCGAAGGATTCGGGCTGATGCCCCTACAAGCAATCTCCGCAGGTATACCAACCATCGTATCTAATGCCCACGGGCATAGAGAGTTCTCAGATTTAGCCACCCACAGAATCCCAACCACACTTGTCCCAACAGCCAAAGGTGTATGGCAAAACGTAGGCGACTGGGATGAACCAGACCAAGAAGCAACAGCCGAAGCCATCAAAGACATCTACAACAACCGTGACAAATACCGTAAACAAGCCGAACAAACAGCACCCCAAACAGAAGCATTCAACTGGGACACATCAGCAAAACAACTACTACAAATAGTTAAACCATCAAACAAAACAGCGTCTAAAGAATGGGTTCCGTTCGAACCACGTTGCGACATACAAGTTCAACGGTCAATCAAAGCCACCATTGGGGAACATTACATAGATTTAAAACCTGGGATGACCTATAATGTAGTGTTAAACGTACGCGACGTACTAAAAAATTCAGGCAACTTATTGGAGATATGACATGGCTAAAACACCAGCATGGCAACGCAAAGAAGGCAAGAACCCTGCAGGCGGACTAAACGCAAAAGGACGTGCCTCATACAAAGGCGGCACATTGAAAGCGCCAGTTAAATCAGGCGACAACCCTCGACGTGCATCATTCCTTGCACGCATGGGAAATATGCCAGGACCTGAAAGAGATAGCAAAGGCAAACCAACAAGACTGCTATTATCATTGCAGGCTTGGGGTGCGTCGTCGAAAACCGATGCACGTTCTAAGGCTAAAGCAATATCCACACGTAACAAGAAAGGCAAATAATATGCCAATGGTAGGAAAAAAGAAATTTGCTTACACAGCAAAAGGTGAAATGGCAGCCAAAATGGAAGCAAAGAAAACTGGCAAACCAATGAAGAAGGCTAAGAAAAAGAAGTAAATGACAACAACAGCAGTAGTCATTGATAGGACATTGCGACAACTTTTATCAGGAACGGTAGAAGCCCGCAATAAACTAACTACAACACTCACCTCAAACGGTACGAGTGTTGTAGTTGACTACCCCCTGGAAGGTTTGCGTACTGGACAAGTTTTAGAAATAGATTCAGAACTGATGTACATTTGGGCGACAGATGTACCAACGAAAACGTTGACGGTACAAAGAGGATTCAATAACACAACTGCTGCGGCACACACCTCTGGTGCTGTAATTACAGTCAATCCAAGGTTCCCTCGAGCGCAAGTATTTGAATCCATTAACGACGAACTATCAGATTTGTCTTCACCGATGCACGGACTGTTTCAGGTGAAGTCGCTAAACATCGATTACAACGGTTCGGACCCGATGATAGACCTAACAAGTGTGACAAGTATCATAGATTTGTTAACTGTGTCGGTCAGATATATGACAGACGATTATCCTATTGCCCGCAAAATCCGTCTCATCCGTGACCTACCAACCGACGACTTCGCTTCAGGGTTCGCCTTACGTTTTGACCAAGCAGTATTCCCAGGGCGTCTACGTGTCGTCTACAAAGCCGCATATACGGCATCGTCTACAGAAGCAACAGATATCAATAGTGTTTGCGGTGTTCAGGAAACGGTAACAGACATTGTGGCTTTGGGCGCACAGATACGGTTGATGTCACCACGAGAAATTAAACGCAACTTCACAGAATCTCAGGGCGACACTCGACGTGCAGACGAAGTAACAATGGGTGCTGTTGCTAACAGCACAACAAGTCTTATCAGGTTGCGTCGTGACAGAATCCAAGCAGAAGCAGCACGCCTAGCAAGAGCATACCCAACGTTCCTATCTAAGGATTAAACGGTGGTAGCACTACTACGTTTCACCGATGCGTTCTATCCAGCACCACGATTTTTTGCGGGCGGAACAACAACAACACTAGTACCAGATATTTTTCCGATTGCTATTAACGGCAGACCATATCTGATTGACTTGAAAGCGGGAACGTTCACTAGAGGTTTTGAACCACGTGTCCGTGATTCGGTTGACCAGTCAACAAGCCCAGGCGAAGCGGCAATCAACCCGCAAGGATTGTGGCGTCGTGGTGAAGCGTCATGGCATTACGGTGCAGGTCAAAAGTATGCTGACACAGCCGAAGCGCAAGATTACCGTTACTTCTCAAGCAAAGGTGTTAACCCTTGGACTAAAGGGCAGTTAACTTTGTTGAATGCTACGAAACAATCACGTTCGTCAGCGAACACAAACCTACAGGTGGTTGTAGCAAACGGCGAACTATATATGTTAGACGGCGCAGATGTCCGCTACTCCTCTAACCCTTTTGCAGCATCCCCAACATGGACATCGGTAACAGGTTTACCTGCACTCACCGCCAGAGACATCGCATCAGACGGCACAAACGTATATCTCACATACGCTGGCACAACAAACAGTTTCGGACTTTGGAAAGTAAACGCATCCCACACCGCATCAAACGTTGCTTACGGTCATCAATTCTATTATGTTGATTTCGTTAAAGGACATTTGCTTATATCAGGTGATTCAGGTGCAGGCGCAACAGACCTCTACTATGACCCATCAGGTAACGTCGGCGGCGACGATTACGTTCATCCGATATCAACATGGAATTGGGTAAGTTTTGCTTCAGGTCAAAACGCCATCTATGTTGCAGGATACTCAGGGGACCGTGGAGCAATCTACAAAATTACTATCACCTCGGCAGGTGTACTCGACCAACCAGTTGTTGCACTCGACCTACCGACAGGCGAAATACCTAAAGTTGTTTACGGATACCTCGGCGGAATATTCATCGGCACAAACAAAGGCGTCCGATACTCGACACCAGACAGCGCAGGGAACCTCACCGCTGGCGCCCTAATCCCAACAACAGGCGACGTCGTATCGTTCACAGCCGAAGACAAATACGTGTGGTTCACATGGTCACAATACGACAGCACATCCACAGGTTTAGGCAGATTAGACCTATCAACATTCATCGCAACAAACACCCCAGCGCACGCAACAGATTTGATGCACACATCAACAGCCAACGTACTGTCGTGTGCCACTTACGATAACAAACGGGTGTTCGCAGTATCAGGCGCAGGTGTCTATGTGGAAGACACAGCAAACTATGTGACCGAAGGAGAAATTGTTACAGGCATCTACCGTTGGGGTATCCCAGACCGCAAGTTCGTAGCCAAATTCGATATCCGAACCACCCCCCTATATGGCACAGTCACCCCATACATTTCGTCAGATTCAGGCGAATACACCTCGATGACACCTCACGAAAAAGCGTTGTCAACAGAAGCAGTATCAACAGGTCCGCAAGCCAAATTTATTGAAGCCAAATTTAAACTGGTATTAGCCAGAGGGTCAGCAACCACAGCACCAACCCTCACCCGTTGGATGGCTAGGGCTTACGCATCCCCAGCCCGAAGCCAAGTTTTTCGTGTCCCAATCTTCATGCACCACCATCTAAGGGTACACGACACCGAATACTATTTTGATGTAGAATCAGAACTACAAGCATTACGGGATTTGGTAACAGACCCGATAGTGGTAAACTATCAAGAGAACATGGAAACATATTCTGTGGTAGTTGAAGATTTAGAATTTCAGGTGATAGACGGATACCAGCAAGACTGGGATTTGGAAGGAACTTGTACTGTTACAATGCGTTCGGTTCAAGATTAGGAGTATAGATGGCAGCAGTTACTAGACGGTCTTATGCGGGTGCGGCTCCAGCGTGTACGCTCACGAACTCGATTACGGCTGGTGACACCACAGCACTTTTGACGGGTACTGTTACGGCGTGGAATAGTACTGCGACTGGTCCGTTCTTCATGGTGATTGACCCAGGTTTGGTTACTGAAGAAAAAGTTTTGGTTGGTACACGAACAGGTTCATCACTTTCGGTTATGACCCGTGGTGTTGATGGGACGACTGCTGCTTCGCATTCTGCTGGCGCTACTTGTTACCCTGTCTTTACAGCAACTGACGCTGATGAGGCGAATACTTTTGCGTCGACGATGACTACTCGTGGCGATTTGTTGACGATGGGTGCTGGTCCTACGGTTGGTCGTATCGCTATTGGTGCTTCAACGTATGTGCTAACTTCTAACGGTACTGATGCTGCTTGGGCTGCGCCTGCTTCTTCAGGTTTAACTTCGGGTGATGATTCGGCTATCGTTTTAGGTTCACAAATTTTCGGTTAACATAGGAGATAACACATGGCAACATTCACTAAAAATCATTTAAGCGGTTCGACTGACGGTAAAGGTATCAAGGTTGTTCAGACTGCTACGGCTGGTACAACGATTCATACTGGTCCTACGAACACAGCACATTTTCATGAGGTGTGGTTGTATGCGGTGAACAGTTCTGCATCAACAGTTAAATTGACGATTGAGTGGGGTGAGGCTACTGCACCTGATGGCAATATCGAGTTTACTGTTCCTGCCGAATCAGGTTTGTATTTGTTGGTTCCTGGTTTGCCGTTGCAAGGTAACGCTACTGCTCTCGTTGTTAAAGCGTTTGCTGCAACTGCGAACGTTGTTATTATTCACGGGTTTGTAAACGAAATAGCGTAAGGTTTAGCAATGTCTAGATACGGTCAGCGCACACGAGTAGGGCAAGCGGTATCTAAGTGGGGTCAGGCAATAATTGAAACTCCACTACAAGTTGATTATCTTGTTGTCGCTGGTGGTGGCGGTGGCGGCGCTAATGATAGTGATAAACCTGGCGGTGGTGGCGGTGCGGGCGGTTTGCGTAGCACGGTTACGGGAACTGGTGGTTCGGGGAGTTTAGAAACAATATTATTACTTGGACTCAATAATAATTACACGGTTACTGTTGGTGCTGGTGGTGCTGCAACTACCGCAGGTTCTAATTCTGTTTTTGACACAATCACTTCAACTGGTGGTGGTGATGGCGGTGACGGTAACGCTTCAACAAATACTGCTGGTACTGGTGGTAGCGGTGGTGGCGGACAGGGACATAATTCTTCAAATACGGGTGCTGCTGGCACTAGCGGTCAAGGTTTTGCGGGCGGTAACGGTAATTGGGGCGGTCCAGGTTTAGGCAATCGTGCTGCTGGTGGTGGCGGTGGCGCATCAGCAGTTGGCGTTGCTGGTACTGGTCCCGAAAATGCTGCTCTTGCTGGTGCTGGTGGTGCAGGTCGGGCAGTTGCAATTACTGGTTCATCAGTTACCTATGGTGGCGGTGGTGGTGGCGGTGCTGGTACTTATGGCGGAGATGTTGCTGGTGCTGGTGGAACAGGTGGCGGTGGTGCTGGTGGTAAAAATACTACACCAGCAGGTACAGCAGGTACAGCGAATCTTGGTGGCGGTGGCGGCGGTGCTGGTACATACACGGCTGCTGGCGCAGGCGGTTCAGGTGTGGTTATTTTGCGTTACTTAAATAATTTTACTATAAATATTGGTTCGGGTTTAACGGGTTCAACAACAACAGACGGTGCTAACAAAATAACAACCTTTACTGCTGGCACAGGAAATGTGAGTTGGTCATAATGGCACACTACGCTTTTCTGAACAACAACATCGTTACCGAGGTAATAGTCGGTATTGATGAAAACGAATTGATTGAAGGTTTAGCACCTGAGGTTTGGTACAGCATTTTCCGTAAACAGCCATGTGTTCGCACTTCATACAATGGCAATATCCGCAAACAATACGCAGGCATTGGTTTTACTTATGACGCTGATAACGATGTGTTCGTTGCACCACAACCGTACGCTTCGTGGACTCTTGACGAGAACCATGATTGGCAACCACCAACCCCAATGCCAGTAGAAGAAGACAAATGGTATGCGTGGTTTGAACCGAACAAACAATGGATAGAAATTGACGAGCCGTAGATGTGGGTCGCAATTTAACTAGGTGGCTTATACCGCTACCAGCAATCCTGTTCACAGTTTTCCCACAAACCGCCAACGCTGAACCGACACCAGGGTTAGCAACCACCTACTACACAATCGACGCAATACCACCAGTTCAATCCACAACCGAATACCCTGTCTGCGGTACAGAGACAGAAAACAATATAAACCGTTCCTACAACGGTGAACCGTTTGAAGACTGCACCGTTGATTTGTTTATGGTCCACATGACAGGGTTTATTACTATCCCTGAACACAATACGATTGCGTTTTGGTTGGCTACAGATGATGGCGGAAGAATTAACATTGATGGCAATGAGTGGGGCAACTGGAATGACCGACATTGCGGTTGGATGGCATCGGGTGAATTACAACTAGACGCAGGCAGTCAACCTTTAGAACTGTGGATGTACGAGAATGGTGGAAACACCTGTCTAATGCTTGCATGGAACATTAACAACACAGGTTGGGCAATAGTCCCCGACTCTGCGTTTACCACTAACGGAGTCTCGCAGACAACTTCAACAACATCTTCAACAACCACATCCTCAACGACAACCACATCATCTACCTCGTTACCCACAAGTACCACGGAAGTTGCCACAACAACCACAAGCACGTTACCCCAAACAACAACATCAATTTCAACGACTTCATCTACAACAACCCTTCCCATAACGACGACCACAGTTCAGTCAACAACAACCACGCAAACGACAACAACAACGTCAACGACCACCATCCCAATTCAAACAACGACCACAACTTTTGTACCATACACCCCTCCTCAGACAACGATTGCTATTCCCACCATCGAGACTCAACCGATAACCACCATAACCGTACCCGAAACCATAGTTGTCTTACCCGAAACCACAGCACCAGAAACATTTATAACCGAACCAGACGAAGTGATTGTACCTGACACCACAGCACCAGAAACATTTATATCCTATCCTGACGGTCCTCTTGAAGAACCTGTTGTGCTTGTTGAAACAACCATTCTTGAGACATTTTTTCCCGACTTCGAAGTTGAGCCTGTTCTTGACGAAACAGAACAGCCAATAGACATAACAGAGCCGTCGGTATATATATCAGAAACAACACTATTAGAAGTACAGGATTCATCACCCATCACCCTACCCGAACTTGTAACAGACGAACAAGTAGCAGAAGTGTTAGAAGAAGTCATCGAAGATGAACCCGTCACCGATAAACAAGTAGAACAAATCTTAGAAACCTTGAGCGAAGCCGCACCTGAACAAATTGTTGAAGCCATCACCCAAGTCCTAGCCGCAGACATCACCTCAGACCAGGCAACCGAAATAGCGTCAAGCCCCGAAGTCCTAGCCGCCATCACCGAAACTCAGGCTGAAGAACTCTTTGAACAAATCGTCGTAGAAGAACTATCCGACACCCAACTAGAAGCCTTCACCGAAGCCATCCAAGAAGCCCCAACAGAAATTAAAGAAGCGTTTGAAAAAACTATTGACATCTTCAGTTCACAATTCGAAAACTATGTACCGACAGGCTCAAACATCCCCGTCGGTGAACGCCGAACCCTAGTCGCTGTAGGTGCGCTCATCGCAGCAATCCCACCTACTAGGATTAGACGATAATGAAACACATCATCAACTACGTGAGGGATAACACTTGGACATGGGTGGGTACGGGCATGGTTTTAATTACCTTGTCAGGTCCTACCTTAAGACAGGCGTTACTCTTAACAGGTATTGGCATAGTGCTACACTCGCTGATATCCCTAACACAAAAGGACCCAGAATGAACTCAGCAATCGCAAAAGCCTTAGACCTCGGACAAAGACTCATATCGCTGTTCATCGCATCAGCCCTACCTATCATCACAGGTGGCGCAATCCTTGGTGTAGACGTAGTTAAATCTGCTGGTGTTGCTGGACTCACAGCCCTGTTCGGTGTTGTACAGAAACTTGCCACCGCATCAGTAGACGGCGAACTCACATCAGAAGAAATCTCGGCAGCGTTCGGCACCAAAGCCAAAAAGAAGTAATGAAAAAGAAACCAGTTTGGGAAACAAAAAACCCGAACAAAAAATCTAAGACTTTAAGTAGCAGTCAGAAGGCTTCAGCGAAAGCATCAGCGAAGAAGGCTGGTCGCCCATACCCGAACCTTATTGACAACATGAATGCGGCAAAGAAAAAGAAGTAAATGAAACTACCTGTCGTCACAGTTAAACTTCCGAAAGATTTAAAGGGAACAAAAAATGGGCAGTTACCTGCCGACATTATGCGCCCTATCACGCCGTCAGGTAAGTTGCATCATCTTGCGGCACGTGCTTGGGAAGCGTTACATGACGCCGCTATGCAGGCTGAGGGAACTAAACCGTTTAAGCCGACATCGAGCGCAGATGCGTACCGTTCTTTTGAGCAGCAACTCGCAGGGTTCATGTCACGGTTCGTACAAAAAGACACAGGGACTAAGACAACACGTACATATCAGGGTAAGAAATGGTTCCTTAAAAAAGGTATGGCACCGATGGCATCGCCAGGGACTAGTAATCATGGGTGGGGTTTGGCTGTTGATGTTTGGTCTGCTAACGGTTTGCGTTTAGATTGGATGTTGCAGAACTGTGCAAAGTTTGGGTTCAGTTGGGAAGTTCAATCAGAGCCATGGCATATCCGCTATGTATGTGGGGAAGATATTCCGCAAGCAGTACTAGATTTTGAAGCGAAAGTTAAGCCTGCATAATGGATGGCGGGTGGGCTTTAATACTGTCGGCTGTTGTCACCGCGGTCGGTGGAATTATTGTTACTGTCATCGCATTGTTTCGTAAAGAGAATCAGGAAGACCATGCTGTTGTTGCTGGTATGTTGCAACATATGTTTAGTAGCATGGGTAGGGTTGAGATTAAAGTTGATAAAGTTGCTGATGGTTTAGAAAGCCACGTCAAAGAACATACAAAGTAGTGCTTTTAACAATCTATATTCCCACGTTTAACAGACTTGATATCGGTCCATGTTTGGAGTCGATAGTTCCGCAACTTGTTGATGGGGTTGAATTGATTGTCAGCGACAACGACCCTAATGGTTTCGCTGAATCGTTCGCCCGAAAGTTTCCGCAGGTTCAATACAGTAAAAGGTTGAAGAACATTGATGGGGACCCGAATGTGTTTCGTGGTGTGACACAGGGTAGCGGTAAATATGTTTGGGTTTTCGGTGACGACGACACAATGTTGCCTAAAACTATTGAGATGCTGTTGCCAATGTTGGATGGTGTTGGTCGGGTGTTGCATTGGACTCCGAACAGTCGTGAAGTGAACGCAGGGTTCTCAGGAAAGATGTGCGACTATATGAATAGTCTTGATGATAAATCTATTCTTGTTGCTTCGACAACGATTACGTCTACGGTGTGGCGTAGGGATGCAATGAATCTTGATTTGGGGTTAAACAAATTGGATACAAGATATCCTTTGGCTTGGGCTGGGTTAACTATAGACACCATCAAGGTGATGCCAGTACCGACAATTACTGTCGGCTACATTCATCAAGACAACTATTTCACGTACTTCCCGTTGGTGATAGATGAATATATTCGGGCATGGAGTAATGCCGTGGGTGCAAAACCAATAGACTTTTCAAGTCAAGCAAATAAATGGAATTTTGTGAGTGTTTCACTTGAGAAAAATAGAAGATAATATGCCGACAGCGTTCTGCAACAAATGTAACACCCTTGTTACTTTTCAACCTAACAAAACTATTGGATGCCGTTGCGACCCAGACGCCCCAACATGGATAGCCTATAAACCTGACGGAAAACTAATGGCTTTCAGTCACGCAAATTATTCGGAAACAACCGACTAACAATTCGTTTACCTGCTATCTTGTCAAGTCCTATGACAAAAGAAACGCTATACAATATAAGGAAATTCTTGGTAAAAGCAAGGGTCGCCAGCCACTCCGAAGAACAAGAATTCTTTGAAGCACTCAACGCTTTAGACCACCTAATCAACGCAACTAAACCCTCACCCCGTTACACCCAACAAGTAAACTGATGCTATGACCGAAGGGTACAAACATACGATGGTGCTACTGGTGTGGCATGACGCCCATTCGGTATCAACAGGGTGGATGCCAACAACAGACATCGAACCTGAACCCGCTGTCGTACACTCCGTAGGTTGGTTGTTGCCTGACGCCAAACCGAACCACATTGTTATCGCCCAATCTTATATCGAGGATTCGTCTGACCACATTCTTGCTATCCCGTTGAAGATGGTTGAGCAAATAAAAATTCTGTCTTAGGGGTTGACAGCCACCCCAATCTGCTATACAGTATTACAAGTATCAACTACGAGAAGGGAACACATGAACATCACATTGCAACGCATCACTAAACCTACACACGGGGAACAAGACTGGTTGAATCTCAGATTTTGGGATGACAAGAAACGTAAACGGGTATCCGCATCAGCGGTCGCCGCAATCTACGGGTTGCACCCATTCGTGCCAGCAGACAAATATGCCGCAGAACTATTAGGTGACGTGCCACCATCACCGATACCACCGAACCCTGCAATGGAACGAGGGAACCGTCTAGAGCCGTTCGTGTTGCAATGGGCTTGCGACAAAACAGGTATCGCATATCTCACACCAGAAGAAATGTTTGTCGCAGAAACACCTGAAGGTTCACGGATGATAGCCACTCTCGACGGACTGTACGAGAACGGTGATGACCGCAAAGTGTTGGAAATCAAAACGATGAGCCGTGAATGGGGTGGCGAACTGCCAGACTATTGGCGCATCCAAGGCATCCAGCAAGCCATCTGCGCTGACGTAGACCTCATCACATGGGCTGTGTTCGACTCAACAATGGTTCTCTACATCCATGAACAGAAGATATCTGACGAAGAAAAGCAGGAGCATTGTGACGCTGTAGCAAAATGGCTTACATCTATTGACCTTGGCATCACCCCAGACGGTGTGCATTGGTCATATGAAACGATTAGCACCCGCTACCAGAAGCCGACAGGCACATCTGTGGAACTGCCCCCGACAGCATCAGAACTGGTAGAGCAACTGAAACACGTTAAGAAAGAATTGAAAGCGTACACAGAGATGGAAGACAGATTGAAAGCAGAACTGTGCGACATGATAGGTGCAAACGAGTACGCCACCGTGAACGGCACAATCATCGCCACATGGAAAGGCAGAACATGGGCAAGCCTAGACATCAAAACGTTGAAAGCGTTAGAGCCAGCGATAGCAGAAAAATACAGTAAGAAAGTAACTAACAGAACACTTCTCTTGAAAGGGGAACGAGTATGAAACTAGAAGATATCCTCACCAAATATGCGGTACCAGACCCATCAATCGTAGGGAAACTACCGCGAGGTGGCATCCAACTTGACTTCGTAGGTCACGCAGAAATCAACCGCATCCTCATCGACATCGACCCGATGTGGTCATGGGAACCATGCGGATGGGATAACGGCAGACCAGCCATCCACGAAGCAAACGGCATGGCAGTCATGTGGGGCAAACTCACAATCCTCGACAAAACAATGTTGGGTGTCGGCTCGGTGCGTTCAGATAAACCTGACCTTGATAAAGAACTCATCGGCGATTTCCTACGCAACGCATCTATGCGCTTCGGTATCTGTTTGTCACTCTGGTCTAAATCAGAATGGGATGACAAGTCAGCAGTAGCGGGGAAGCCACACGCAGGCAAGGCTGTGGCTTCCACCGTGACTGACGACACGCAACCATTAACCAAAACACAGGTCAAACAGTTCGTTGATGCCTGCGAAAAAGCAGGGCTAACACCTAACGCAGTCGCACAAAAAGCGGGACTGGATTGGGCTGGACAAATCCTACAAAAAGACTTATCAACATTACGTACAGCGTTCACAGAAATGAAAGGCGTAACCAATGGCTAACTATCGGACAGTAGACCCGACAGGTAAAACCCGTTCAACAGCCATAGTTGCTTTGCGTTTAACAACAGACCAAATGGAAACAATCAAACAACTATGCAAGAAACGTGACGTCAGCAGAAGCCTTCTGTTCCGCCAACTATTAGCAGAGGAGTCGGCTCGTGTCAAAGGAACGCGCTAAAGGAACCAGTTTCGAAACGTTCATCGTGAACTATCTCATCCAGTTCTATCCTCATGTGGAACGGCGAACGTTACACGGGATAAACGACAAAGGTGATATCGCTGGCACAGACCCGCGACTTGTTTGGGAATGCAAAAACCAAAAGGTTCTCAACTTCTCAACATGGTTACACGAAGCCCAAGTTGAACGTGACAACGCTAACGCCGAACTTGGAATAGTTGTGGCTAAGCGTCGCAGTTACGGCAACCCAGCAGACCAGTATGCGGTCTTAAGACTTGAAGACTTGATGACCATTTTAAAGAAAGCAGGTTACTGATGGAAGACATAGCACGCGAACTGTACGAATGTTTAATGGAACGTATCTATGGTGCAGATGAATTTGTTCACAAACTTGGTGCGTCACCACGTGAACGTTCCGCATTGGATGGTTTCTTGAATCGTGGCTACGAGTCAGTCAAAACGAATGACTGATATCAAACGCACCGAAGGCTACGTCCCTTCGCATGACATCAACCCGCATGACTTCACAAAAGATTTAGCGTTCGGTCATCAAGGCGAAGAAATAGTTAAACAGTTTCTCGCAGATTTAAGCGAGGGTTCATTCGAAGTTAAGTACGACAGGTTCCGCAACGGAAGAATCTTTGTAGAGTTCGAACAGAACCCACGAAACGCAGGCTGGAAGCCATCTGGTATAGCAGTAACGACAGCGAAATGGTGGGTATACATGTTTGCACCCAACGCTTTCTGTATAATAGAACTCGGCAGATTAAAAAGATATTTGAGAGCAAACAAAAATAAACTCCAAATCAAAATCGCCGCACCCAACTCCGACAATCCAGCGAAAGGATTTCTCATATACCCAACAGAGGTAAACGAGTTGATGACCACATCCACATACGATTAGAGGATTAATGTTTAAACATATACTTGCCACCATGACAGGGTTACTGTTAGTTGGAGGGACTGTCTCAACAGCGAAAGCCCCACCACCCCGACCGATACAAGCAATGCAAGCAGTCAGTTACCAAGCAAGGGAAACAATACCTGAACCACCGATACCAGCAGACGCCCGACATCCAGAATGGTGGGCTTTGGCACGAGAAATCGGATGGGCGGAAGACCAGATGATGACCCTCGACTATGTGATACATCGTGAATCACGAGGACAAACCAAAGCGTTCAACCCGTCTGACCCTAACGGTGGTAGCCGTTGCCTAATCCAAATCAACGGGTCATGGACACGATGGCTACGCGACCAAGGTGTCCTAACCAAAGCAGATGACCTGTACAACCCTCGTACGTGTCTTACGGCAGGGCTAACCATCTACCAGTACGGTGTAGACCGTTACGGTTTTGGCTGGTCACCGTGGGCTATCAAACGCCCCTGATATAGTGACTGTATGAAGGGAAGTAAACAAACACGATGGTTCTGTGACCGTTGCGATATGACCTTAACCACCTATGTACGCCTGTCCGAACCGCCGTTGCATCTGTGCGACAACAAAGTCTCTAACAAAAGAGAACCAATAATCCAACCAATGAAAGAGGTATCCAAATGAATAACATAACAATCGTAGGGAACGCAGGTAAACCTGTCGAACTGAAATTCTCGCAAAGCGGAATGGCTGTCGGCACATTCACAGTCGCAACAACAAGCGGAAAAGACGACAAGAAAGTTACCGTCTGGCACAATGTTACTGTCTTCGGACAGATGGCAGAGTACGCTGCAGCATCCATAGAAAAAGGTAGCCGAGTAATTGTTGCAGGCAAACTAGACATCTCCACCTACGAGAAAGATGGGCAGAAGAAAACATCCAGCAAAATTCTTGCAGACGAAATCGGACTAACTTGCCGATTTAACCCAGTCATGGCAGACAAAACAGTACAGGTTGTAGCGAAAGCACAAAACGATTTCGGCAAGATTGGATTCCTACAAGAAGAAGAAGCGTTTTAATGGACATAATGGAATTAGATTTCGAACAATGGAAAGAAATCGGTATGCGTAGCGGATGGGTTTCACCACCTGTCTGCTACACACACGACGGGCTACCAACCTCGATAACAGAAGACGCAGAATTTGAAGACGGCTCAGACCCATGCATCCACATCATGCGCTGTTACGAAAGCGAAGCACACAAAGAAGCAATAGAACTCAACTACTCGCCAGCAATCTGGAGAGACCCCAACCATGATTGAAAACTGCAACGGCTCAGAAATACTATTAGAAGCACACTCACTTATCACAGGTGCCCGTCAGGCACAGTACGCTCACCCATTAGATGACTACACACAGGCACGCGACATCTTCGAAGGCATGACAGGTGTGTCACTCACAGTAGAGCAAGCCATCATGTTTATGGTTGCAGTTAAACTGTCACGTCTTAGGACAGCAATCGCTGACGGCGGATGGCATCACGACAGCATCGTAGACACAGCAGGCTACATCGGTTGCCTATCCATGGTACGTCACGCTAAGAACCAGATATGAAAGCATCACTCTGTTCATGTTTGCGTGACCGATTGTTGCCAGTTAAACCTGTTTGTGGAGAAAAGTTAGATGACTCTGAAGAAGACTGACGAAACGGTAAACGGCTTACTGGATGAAATAGCAAGACTGAATGCGTTGATAGAACAACTTAAGGGTGAAATACATACAGCGAACTTGGAAAGATACAAACATGATTAACTTTAAACATTTAGATTGGTTCGATAAGGCGTTATGTCGCGGAATGAGAACTAATATCTTCTTTCCAGATACAGCAGTCGGTGTGTCTGTCGCTGGTATCTATGACCAAGCAATAAAGATTTGTGAGCGTTGCCCTGTTGCAGATAAATGTTTGGCTTACGCTATGGAATGCGAAACAAATGATGTCAGAAGATACGGTGTGTGGGGTGGCAAGACCCCGAGAGAGCGTGAGTATCGCCGTCATGGTGGGACAGGCGGTAAGTTAAATGGACTTGCCCCGCTACAACGCTAGGGAAGGGGATACCTGCGGAGCAGGGCAAATCCAAACTTTATGTTAGCAGATTATTTAACCAACTGTATCTGGTAGTTGTATTGATATGACAGGTCGCATTGCTCGGTGTCTCGGCGTGCTTGGTATTCGGTTGCGTATTGGTGCGCTAAGTCTTTTCGTTTAGTCCATCGCCCATTCGTGGCGTGTCCTGACCCTTTCCAGTAGGCGACAGGCTGGTTGCCTGCCATCTTCGCAACGATGTAGTGGTGTGATGGGTAGATGAAGTTCGGTTCGATGTTGCGTGGTAGTAGTCGCTGTTTAATTTCCAACAGGATTTCTACTGACGGGCGTGTTGCTAGGAACTTGATTAGTTTGTGGGTCATTGTGGTCTTTCGGTAAAAAAGCACGCATTAGGAACGCATTAGAGCGTTTCAAAACGGTGGGTATGGTATGTGGGTGCGGGATACTTCGTCGTCTAGTTCGGCAGTTTTGTAGTCTTCAAAGTCTTCGACCGTGAATGGTACTTCGCGATTGTTTTGATTGAGTTGTCGGACTGCTCGGACTATCTGCTCGTTTAGTTCTGATTCGTTCGGTGCGTACTCGCCGTCACCGAGGTAACCCCAGTAGGTTTCGCCTGTGTCTAGGTTCATCGTTGCACCGTCGGGGAACTTCTCTCGTTCGGTTTCTACATCGTGATACCACAGTTGATTGTCTGCGTCGTAGGTCAGGATGTAGTGGTGGACTGTCGGCTGTTGTTTCATTGTGCTATCTCCTCTGATGTTTCTTCTTCGCACGACAACACATCGGACTCCGAATTGTTAAGGTGTTTCTTTTCGCTGTCGTATCCATTGTCTGCCCAGTTTTGGTAGGCGTCGTCTTTGTCTTCGCCTTGCACCCAGTAGGTTGTGTACTCGGCGGTGTATACGGTTATCTTAAATGTTTTCATTGTGTTACCTTTCGTTTGGCTGTCCCGTTCATATCGTATTGCCCTACCTCAACCCAATGAGATGTATCGGTAGACAGATACCCGTCCTTGTCTAGCGTCTGCGGATACGCAACTGCGTATATCGTTCTCGGCTTCTGCCCAACTGAATGAATGTTGATGTCCCACTTGTCGTTGAAGCAATAGAACTCGTCCATCCCTTCGTACGCTTTGTCGTGGGCGACGAGCGCATTTATGTAGCCTTGTGTAAAGGCTTGCAGTAGCGATAGTTCGTTGTCTGCTATTGCCATTATTGCTGTGTCTTGCATTGCTCCTCTTTCCAGTTTAGGTATGTGATGTAGTTTGTGTCTAGGTCTGCTGGGTCTAGGTCGTTGAACCTGCACCAAGTTTCGTAAGACATTGTGCGTTGCTTCAGTTTCATTTTGTTACTCGCCTTCTTTTGGTGTGACTTGCAGTTCACGCTCTGAACAGCCGAGCACCTGTGCTTCGTCTTGCACCACGATGTAGTCCATGCCACAGAACATTTGTTGTGTGCCGTAGGTTTCTATGGATAGTACGAGTGTGACCTCTATTAGTTTGACTGTCTCTAATGCTTTCATTTGTTTCCCTTCTGTTGTTGATGTGTTTACTTTGTTGCTCTGATGTCGTTCGGTTCAAACATTATGTCGTCGCCGAATCTTCCATCTGTGTCCATGATTCTCACAAAGATAAAGTCTCCCTCATCATCTGAACCAACCTCTGCGATAGTGCCAGTCCGCCCACAATATGCGTGGAATGAATTGACAACCGTCACCTTGTCTCCTTCTTTCATTGCTGTCCCCTTTCGTTGTTGTGTGTGTCGGTCTTACGACCTTGTGGGTGTCGGGGACTTGAACCCCGATGTCTGCCAGCCACCCTGCCATTGCTACTTGTTTGCCAACCTGAGTAACTTTGCGCACAGGTCAATAGCAAACTCAAGTGCGATGTCATAATCTTTGCACTCAATATGGTAGAGAACGTTCTCCGCTTCTTCGCGTGTCAGTTCTTCTAATGGTGCTGTCTTCATTTCTTCACCCCCGTTCCCCTTTCGTAACTTGTAAATACAAGTGTATCACACTTAGTTACCCTTGTCAAGTCCAAACGATGTGACCTTCGTCACAACCCCTGTGACCTTCGTCACACTGTAAGGTACACCTAACACGAACACCTGTTCGTACTGTGACCTGCGTCACAATGTTAGGTTAGCCTAACACGAACACTTGTTCGCCAAACATATGTTCGCCTACCCTCTTCGTGCTGTCGGATGTTTCGCCCTGCTTCGCTCCTTCTGCGCTTCTCTCCAACTGTTCACCGCAAACGGGGCAACCCAAAGCAAACAAACAGCAACGAAAATAAACGCTCTCGCTGTCTCACTCTCCATGATTCACCCCCTCGCCTTCTCTCACTCGTTCATCATGGCATCGCTGGCAAAAGTATGCGCCGTCTATCGGGTCACAATAAACCTCGTAACGATATTGGGCACAGTCGTAACACCTGCGTAAGACATCCATCGCTGATTGTCTCATCCCGAAATCCTTATATCAAACTCATCTTTATTTATATAGTAAAAAGTATCTGACGCATTACACATCGCTTGCTCTTCGTCTTCGGCTTCAACAAGCACCGTACAAATTGTCATAACCGAATGCTCCTCTTCCGCTTCGTCAGAACCGTTGGCTTCTACCGTGTTCTCGTACGGGTTTATTTGTTGCGGATATGGTGCACCATTTTTACACAAGTTCCAAGCCACCAAACGCTCATCGTTTACTTCGCCCTCTGCTAGTTCCGCATCGTCATATTCAAAATCGCGGGCACGATATGCGCCGTCGTAGAATTCTTGTCTGATTATTTTGACTGCTTCTTCTTCTGACTTTGCATATATCTTTTCTAAATTCCATACCGATACGCTGTAGATACTCATTGTGCGGTCTCCTGTTCTGCTAGTTGTTTGCATTTTCTAATCTTGCAAGCGTGCTCTAGCCAGTATTGCTCTAGCGCGTCACCCCTGTACGCTTTCGCGTTACGCTCCGCCCGTTTCGCTTCCGCTTCATAGGCTTTTAGTATCGCTTTCATGTTTAGTTGTTTTGTGCGTGGCATTATCTCACCAACTTCCCGTCAATAATCAACCCACGAACACCACGCTTTTCTAATTCGCTAAGCGTAATGCACCTGTGTTCTAATGTCTTTGCGATAGATTGCCTATTGAGTTTGGCGTAGTGTTGCCATAGTTCGTTGTCTGTCATCGCTGACAGTTTGCTTAGTATCTTTGTGTATTGTTTGCGAGTCATTAGTAACTCCTGAATATGTAGTCGTTACCCATACCATCCGAGACTGTCCAAAAGTCTCCGCCGAGTTCCCAGTCGCGTGCAACTGCGTCATAATCTATATAACTTTCAAGATGTTTCGGGACTTCGTTGGTCTCTAGAAAAGTTTCCTCTACATAATCCTTGAATGGCATACACCCGACATATGAGTCTTCAAAACTAGAGAATCTATCTCCCCAGTCGTCTTCGTTTAGTTTGCTTTGCTCTTCGTGTTGGTTGTATAGGTAGTGACGGAACGCTTCCATTTGGTCGCCTTCGCCGAAATAATGTTCTAACAAATACTCTTCATATGTATATAGTTTTTCTGTTTCTTCTGTAGTTTCCATTGCTTTCCCCTTTTGTTGTTGTTTGTTTATTGATTAATGTCTACAATTTCAAGCACCTGCACGGCGGTGCTCGCGTGCCAAGTCTCGCCTTCGCCTGCTATCGGGCGCACCTTGTAATCAAGATGACCATAGCGAGAGCGTGCATCAAGAATAGTGACCACAAACTTTAGTGCTGTCCCCGATACTGCGAGCAAGCCGTGTCTGCCTATGTTCTCCTTTAGTTCTTCCGCACTAGTCATCACTCCCCGTTTCTTCTTCCTCTTTTGTTGTGTTAAGTATCGCGTTTACTATTTGCTCTTTTGTTGCGGTCATTGGTAGTGCAACCGTTGGCTGGTCAAAACCGATTCCCATTATGATTATCTGTCCCATTTTGTTTTCCCTTTCGTTGTGTTGATATGTACTACTGTACTACGCTTAGTTGATGTTGTCAAGTCTAATGTTTGTGCCATTTGTCACACTTCATTTGCCCGACATACTCGCCTACCTTGTAAGCGAGATAGATTACCCCGACTAATGCAAACATCACGAGCGCGATAAAATTATCATCTACTATCATGAGACACTCGCTTGTTGTCTTTGTGTTCGTTGATTTTCTAAGTTTTGTAGCCGTATCTGCTCAGTCGTACATTGCTTGCATCTTCCGCCTTCAACGGTGCCCGCCTGCCATACCGTACCGCGCACGATGCGCCCGCATGATGATGTCCACGCGCCTTGCTTGCCTTCCAACTGCTGACCGTAGGTAACAAAGTGGGTTATTTTCTTCTCGCTGTGCGTCTCGGTTTCTATTGCATATAGATTACTCATTGCTTGCCCCTTTTCTGAATATGCTTTTGATTAGTTTATTTAATTCGTCACGCTCGGCGTTATGCTTAGCGCACAATTCTTTCCATGCTTGGTTGTGTTCTGCTTGTATTTTTTGTGATTCTTCCGATTGACGCTTTTGCATTTCTCGCCATTGCTGTAGTGCTTTAGTTTCCTCTTCTGTATCGTCTATCATATTTCCCCTTTCGTTGTGTCACTAAACTTGTGTCTAGTAATCGTGCCTATCTAGAATTGAATCTCACGCCCGAGGCGATAGGCTAACTATTTAAAATGCCTCTTTGCTATACCCTGCTTCGCAATCATGTATGAACATATTACGGTCAAAACGAGGATTCTGTTCACCTAAGCGAGTCGCTAAGGTTTCGCATAAATCTTTGTAAAACATATATTTAGGTACATCTGTCCAATTTGAACCTAATGTTATATATATTTGGTCGCGTAATGCTTTTGCTATTAGTTCGTAATCTTTCCTAGTCATTGTGTCCCTTTCGTTGTTGTTGTTGTTGTCTTTCGTCCCGTGTCCGAATTGAATCGGCACGCCCAAGGCGCACGGGGGAATTCTTCTCTAGTTTTATCTATGCCAAGACAAGACAATTAGAATAGAGATGTTCCTTATATTTTGCGACACATTGCGCTTGCGTATATCCGTAATAAGTTTGTGTTTCTAATCTTTCCCATGGCGTATTGCCTATGACCATTGCGCTTACTTGATATGCGCCATTCATTAATCTTGTCACTGTCATTCTGTCCCCTGTCTGTTGGTTTATGTTCTTCGGTATTGCTACCTTGTGCCTAGTGTCGCTATGACGCGACTACCCCAAGAGGCTAGGCGATTGCTTGCTTGCTTTTCTTTAGGCTCGCTCAGACTCTAAGCCCGTGCAATGAACCCATCCACAAGCATTGCGGAATTTGTGCTTGTCAAAATTCGGGTTATCTTGCTTGAGCATGTGAGCCAGAGAATTTACTGTCCCCATCCATGTGGACGAGTCCACATTGTCGTGGATTACCTCGCTCATGACTTGAGCGATTTTCTCGTAATCTTTCCTAGTCATCATTTCCCCTGTTCTGTAGGGCTTATTCCCTACAAGTACCACTATAGCGCCAAGACTCTCACATGTCAAGTCAAAACCAAAGAAATCTTTGTGACTCTCGTCACACTGTCAGGCAACCCTAACAAACCCCAACACAGCGAAACATGTTAGGCGACCCTAACAAATAATTACTACTATGGGCGTAGGGTTATTTTTTTTGTGGTTGGTTGGCTACTCTCTGTGGGGAGAACACTTGTTTGGCGAACATATGTTCAAGAAAACACAAGCGCACAAGCACAAACACACTTTCGCAAACGCACGAACTAGGGCATGTGCCGCGAGACCCCACCCATATACATAGATATACTGTTTTTGTAGGGTCACACTCTTGGTAAAAAACGGCAAAAAAATGGGTTGTAATTTTGTGGCGGGGGGTGTGGGTTTTTTGTGGGTTGGTTTGTGTTTTGTTGTGGGCAACCGAGCGTAGTGAGGGCGGCAGTTTGTTTGGGTTGGGAGCCGAGATAGGGTTTTGCTTTCCCCCCACGTTTCACCTCTTGTCGAGGTTGGTAGCCGTAAGCCAAGATTTTAGCCGACACCATGTTTTTACTAGTTGACGTTAGTTCGCTGCTCCTTCACATGACATGAAGGTCTACCCCAGTTTCCTGGTGTTGATGCCCCGCACCTTGCAAGTGGTGTACAGCCCTATGTGTTTAAAGTTGTTTGCCATCTCCCGACGGGTATGTGTTGAGTGTAACACAGGTATGTTATCGTTGCAACATGGCAAAGAATAAAAAAGTTGATTACCAGGGTTCTCTTGCGGATTACAAAAAATCTGTGAAACCTGGTGTTTCTTCTGATGACGATGTTAAATACACTAAGTCGTGGTATGACGCAAAGATTGCAAAATACGATGCGCAACTTCAAAGGGCTAAAATTGATATGCCCTATATGGTTAAAGACCTTCAAAAAGAAATTGTTAACCTTCGAAATCAGCAACGTTATGCTTCGATAAAACTTGCCCCGTCAAATTATGGTCCTGGGGCTGTTGGCAGAGGTGAAGGTTCGGGTATACCTGGTGGCGGTCTTCGTAAACACGGAAGATAAAGTTTTATATTTTTTGAAATAAACTAGTATCTACGTTTATGGGTACTCGCCGTAATGTTTCGTCCGCAGATAAGGCACGTTTCTTTCAGGCGATAGCGGCGGGTTCAAGTATTTTGGATGCTTCACGCATTTCTGGTATCCATGTAAATACTGGGTCGAGGTGGTTAAAGAATTCGAAGGCTGTGCAGGCTCGCCGTGAGGACGCCGATTTTCATGCCCGTAAACATTTACGTGACCAGGGTGGTGTGCAACGGGATTATGATAACGATTTAAGTTTGGCAGCAGATTTGCCGCCCGCTGTACCGTTAGACAGGTTGTGTGACGCGGCTAAGCGTGGGTTGCAGGATTTCGATTTTTTCAGAAAATATTATTTGGGTA